>ERZ839823.1007-NODE-1007-length-33426-cov-4.564652_pt1 | contig 33426 bp, 28 predicted proteins | sample MGYA00519862_ERZ839823 | MGnify/ENA primary metagenome ERZ839823 (study PRJEB31850, sample SAMEA3708853) | human gut metagenome | biome: human gut; feature: human-associated habitat; material: faeces | place: China | collected 2014 ...
GTCTGGTCATGCACTCGGATCAGGGCTGGCAGTACCAGCACGCATTCTACCGTGGTGAACTTCAGAAGCACGGAATCATTCAATCCATGTCCCGAAAGGGTAACTGCTATGACAATTGCATTATGGAAACCTTCTTCGGCAGACTGAAAAATGAAATGTTCTATGGATTTGAGAAGAATTATCACTCCTTTGAAGCCTTTTCAAAGGCCATTGCCGAGTATATTGACTATTATAATAACAGCAGAATCCAAGCTAAAACAAAATGGATGCCTCCCTCCAAGTTCAGGGAAGCATCCATGATGGAATCTTAATTATTCAATTTTGAACCGGTGTCCAGAAAACTGGGTACATATCAGATCGACCGCGGGGGGATTTTCTTGAATTTTAAGCATATCAACTACGTGCTGACCGTCCTGACCGAGGGCTCTATCACCGCGGCGAGCAAAAAGCTGTTCGTCTCTCAGCCCGCGCTTTCGCAGACGATCAAGCTCATCGAACAGGATCTGGGCGCGCCCATCTTCGACCGCTCCACCGATCCCATCTCCCTGACGCACGCCGGGCAGCGCTACGTCGAGGCGGCGCAGGCCATTTTGGATATCGACCGCAACCTCCACGCGGAAATCGCCGAAACCAAGAAAGAGGTGCACGGCCGCATGCGCGTGGGCATTTCCAGCCAGCGCGGCATCCAGCTCCTGCCCCTGATTATCCCTGAGTTCATCAAGCGCTACCCCTACGTCAAAATTGAGCTGCTGGAATACGGCAGCGACACCCTCGAGCGGCTCACCGCCGAAGGTCAGTGCGATCTGGGGCTGATTACCACCGCCGTCAAGCCCAACCGCCTCAACTATGTGCTCATCGAAAACGAGCAGGTCGTGCTGATGGCCGCGCGCTCCACCGAGCTGGCGCACCGCTTTGAGGATGGCCAGCCCATCGACATCAAGGACGCGATGGGCGAAAAATTCGTCTGCATGACGGAAAGCCACAGCGTCCGCACCATTCAGGACAGGCTCTTTGAGCGCTGCAATTTCAAGCCCAACGTCATTCTGGAAACCGACAACATGGAGGCCGCCAAGCACGTCGCCGCGCGCGCCAACGCCGTCATGCTCATCCCCCACGTCTACGTCGTCAATTCGATGGAGCTGAAATACCGCGTTCAGTGCCACCCCATCAAGAACAACGATTACGAGCGCCATTTCTTCTTCTGCTACCGCAAGGGCATGTATCTGACCCGCTATATGGAGGATTTCGGCCGCATCGTCTGCGACAAGCTGAATGTGCCGTTCAACATGCCGGGGCACGAGGCGTAACCTCAAAATTCCGCTCCATTCACCGCGCCGGGCGCGGTTTTTTATTTTTCGAAAAATTTTTGCAAAAAGAAATGGAATTGTTTTTGAGTGATCACTTGATTTTCAGTCGCTTTGTGCTATACTTATCGGGTGGTTTATTTGGTTTTGATGGTGTGCCTTTGATGCGCCCGCCGCCGGTGGAAGCTGTCAGCGGGCGGAAAAACACTTGGGAGGAATGAAAATGAAAAGAAGGATTCTGGTTTTTCTTCTGGCGTTGTGCCTCGCGGCGGCGCTCGTTCCGGTAACTGCATTTGCCGGGGGGGGTATAATTTTGGAGGCGGGAACGGTACAGAGAAAGACCCGTGGCTGATTACCTCGCGCGAAGATCTGATCGCTCTGGCAGAATTTCTGAACTCCGGCGACGCGGCGACGAACTATAATAACTGCGATGGCTATTATTTTAAGCAGACCGCCGACATCGACCTGACAGGCGTTAAATGGGAACCAATCGGCTATTCCGGCGGCACATGCTTTTCAGGCAATTACGACGGTGACGGGCACATCATCGCAAACGCATATTCCGAAGGAAAAGCAGACATTGATACAGAAGGTAATTACTCTTCAACCGCAGGAATATTTGGATGGGTCATCTTTGGTTCCGTTCAAAATCTGCACGTCAAAGCCGCCACATTCGTGGCAACCGGAAAAAACGATTACAGTTTTGTGGGCGGCATTACGGGCATGTGCTATGGCGCGTCCATCAAAAACTGCTCGGTTACCGGTTCCTCGTTGGAAAGCAGGCGCAACAGCAACAATAACTGTGCCGGAAGCATCGCGGGCTACTCCGCTGGCGGTCAATTTGAAAACTGTGCCGCCGAAAACAACCATGTCACGAGCATGGCTTACGGCGGCGGTTTTGTGGGTGAAGTAGACGATGACAACGCTGGTATAACCACCCCGTCTACATTTATAAATTGTTATGCAGCCAAGTGCACGGTGACAGCTACTACTGGGGATTCGCAGGGTTCAAGTTTTGCGGGTGGCTTTGCCGGTCAAATAACAAATGAAAAGCCGACCGCTGAAAATTGTTTTGTATATCGCGCTACGCTGTCCACTGATGGAACGTCTGCGTCACACCAATCTATCGGCGTTTTTGCGGGCAATCTATGGGGAAATCCGTCTGCTCACTACCAGAGCAAGATCATCACCCAAAACTGCTTCTACGGAGAATGTGGAACGACAGAAAACGCGGAAGGTGCCGAGCAAAAGACGGCAGAAGAATTTGAAAACGGAACCGTGGCAAAGCTGCTGGGCGACGCATTTGTGCAGCACGGTGGTTCTCCCTCGTTGTCTAGCAAACCCGCGGATTACAGCGCAGTTGACGCGGCCATCGCCAAGGCGAAAGCGCTGAACAGGGACGAATACAAGGACTTCTCCGCTGTCGAAGCCGCCGTCAACGCCGTCGTTCGCGGCAAGCCGCTTTCGGAACAGGCCAAAGTTGACGCGATGGCAAAGGCTATCGAAGACGCGATAGCCGCGCTGCAATACAAGGACGCGGATTACAGCGCGGTTGACGCGGCCATCGCCAAGGCGGACAAGCTGAACCGAGACGAATACAAGGATTTCTCCGCTGTTGAAGCCGCCGTTAGAGCCGTCGTTCGCGGCAAGCCGCTTTCGGAACAGGCCGAAGTTGACGCGATGGCAAAGGCCATTGAAGACGCGATTGCCGCGCTGCAATACAAGGGCGCGGATTACAGCGCGGTTGACGTGGCCATCGCCAAGGCGGACGCGCTGAACAAGGACGAATACAAGGACTTCTCCGCTGTCGATGCCGCCGTCAACGCCGTCGTTCGCGGTAAGCCGCTTACAGAACAGGCCGATGTTGACGCGATGGCAAAGGCCATCGAAGATGCGATAACCGCGCTGGAGAAAAAGCCTGTTAAAATGGCCGTGCAGCTTCCTCAGACGGGCGATGATTCCAACCTCGCCTTGTGGGCGGCGCTTCTGCTCGTCAGCGGCGCGGCCATCTGCACGATGATGGCGGGCAAAAGGAAGAATTACGAAAAATAACAAAATAAACTCTACACAAAAACGCGGGCGCACATGACACGCCCGCGTTTTAATTTGCTTGAGGAGTCCTCCGTCATTCGCGCCCCAGCAGCGCCGCGCCGATGATGCCCGCGTCCGCGCCGAGCTGCGCAAGCTGAATGCTCGGGTACGGCAGGGTTTTGAAAAACACCAGCGGCCGCACCGCCTCGCGCACCGCGTCGAGCAGATATTCGCCCGCCATGGATACGCCGCCGCCCAGCACGATCACCTCCGGGTCGAGCACGTTGAACAGGCTCACAATGCCGTGCGCCAGCCCCTTGACGTATTCATCAAACACCTGCTTGGCGGTCTCGTCGCCCGCCTTGGCGCAGTCGATGACGATTTTCGCGTTGATCTTCTCCGCGTCGCCGCCGCAGCGCGCGAGAATCGCGCTCTCCGGGTGCTTCTCCACCGCGCGCTTGGCCTCGCGGATGATGGCCGTCGCGGAAGCATAGCGCTCAAAGCAGCCCTTGTTGCCGCAGGTGCACGGCTCGCCGTCCATCTTGATAATCATGTGGCCGATTTCCGAACCGATGCCGTGCACGCCGGAATACGGCCTGCCGTTGATGACGATGCCGCCGCCCACGCCCGTGCCCAGCGTGATAAACACGCTCGATTTCGTGCCCTTGCTCACGCCCGCGATGGATTCGGCGTAGCCCGCCACCGTCGCGTCGTTATCGACGACAACCCGGTTCGGCAGATACTTGCCCATCTCCGCCACAAACGGAACCTCGTGCCAGCCGAGGTTGGTGCAAAACGGGATGATTCCCGTCTTGGGGTCGCATATACCCGGCACGCCCACGCCGATGGCCGCAACATCCGCCATCGCGACGTTCGCCTGCTTCGCCACATCCTCGCACAGCGCCGCGATATCGCGGATGATCGCCTGATACGGGCGCTCCTTCATCGTCGGGGTCGAGCCCTTGGATAGAATCTCGCCGCGTTCGTTCACAACGCCCGCCTTAATGCCCGTTCCGCCCAAATCCACACCGATGTACAGCATAACGTGTCCTCCTCTTATTCAATTCCCCCGCCGCGCCCCGGCCGGTCAGAGCCGCGCGCGCCCGGAAAGGGATTTATTCCTGATGGGTGTAATGCTTTTTGAGCCTGCGGTCCAGCTCGGCGACCGCGTCGTAGCCCTCCGCCTTCAGCCGCCAGTTCCGCGCCGCGATTTCCACCACCATCGCCAGACTCCGGCCGGGGCGCACGGGCAGCTCGATCAGCGGCAGCTCCACGCCCAAAATCTCCATCGTCTTTTCCTTGTTGCCCAGGCGGTCGTAATCCTTGCCCTCCTGCCAAAACTCCAAATGGATCACCAGATCAATGCGCGAGCGCCGCACAATCGAGCCGATGCCGAAAATCGCCTTGATATCCACAATGCCCACGCCGCGCAGCTCCATGAAGTCGCGCACCATCTCCGGCGATTCGCCGAACAGCGCGCGCCCCACGCGGGAGATATCCACCACGTCGTCGGCGACGAGCTGATGGCCGTGCTTGATGAGCTCCAGCGCGCACTCGCTCTTGCCCACGCCGCTTTCGCCGGTAATCATCAGCCCCACGCCGAACACATCCAGCAGCACGCCGTGACAGGTCTGCCTCGGGGCGAGCGCCTCGCTCAAATAGGTGATGGCCTTCGCCGAAAAGAGGCTCGTCTCCTCGTCCGATCCGTACACGGGCACGCCGTTTTTGCGCGCCTGCCTGAGCAGCTCCGGCGGGCACTTCATCTTTCGGGCGATGATGATGCAGGGGATGTCATACGAAAAATAGCGCTCGAGCCGTTCGCAGCGCACGTCCTCCGGCAGGTTATCCAGATAGGCCATCTCGGTTTTGCCGATGACCTGCGGCCTTTCGAACGCAAAGATGTCGAAATACCCCGCGAATTGCAGGCCGGGTCTGCAAAGGTCGGCCATCCTGATGCAGGGCTGCTTTTCCTTTCCCGCGTGGCTGATGGTTCGCAGCGCCATGGCGCTGGCGAGCTTTTCGGGCGATATGCTCATCATCCGTTTCCTCCTGTCCGTCTTACGTTCATTATACCCCATCGCGCGCGGAAAGACCAGCTTATTTTTGGCTCAGTCGGCTGCTTGCGCGGGCGATTTTGCGCCGTTTTCCATACGAAAAAGGCTGACGCCCCGCGGCGAATCGACGCCGCCGAGGTCATCAGCCTTTTTCAGTTGTCACAATCCCACGGCTCTGCATCTTCTGAGAATCCGCAGGGCTCTGGCGCTGTGCAAAAGCTCCATCACCGCGCTGATCTTGTCCGCCGCGCTGACCAGCGCCGTTTCCCGGTATCTGGGCAGCGCGATGTTGAGCGGGAACATGTGCTTTTTGATCACGTCGCGCTCGATCTCGTTCAATTCAAACTGCTTCTGCGCGTTGCTGAGCGCTTCCCGCGCGTGGGTGAAGCCGTGCAGCGGCCGCATGCTGGCCGGATCGTTCCAGTTATACATGAAGAAATCGTGCAGCAGCGCGCCGCGCACCATGCTCCTTCTGTCCACGCGCACGCGCCATTTATCCGCCAGCCGCAGCGCGATGTAGCACACCGCCAGACAGTGCTCGTACCGCGAGACCGTGCCGTGCTGCGGGAACGTGCGCAAAGCCTGCATATCCCGGTTTTCCAGCACGTCCCGACCCAGTCGGCACATTTCGCGAATCGTCAAATCGTTCGAGTTCATGTCAAGCGCCAATGGAATCGCCTTCTTTCAAACAAAACGCGCTCAGTCGCCTACAAGCGTCAGCAGGTTGGCCAGCACGCCCGGATGCATCACCAGCGATGCGGAGAGCTTCGCGGCCTGCTGCATCACCCCGTTTTGAATCTGGTCGAGCTGCGCGTCGGTGAGCTGGGTCATGTCGATGGCCTGACCGCCCGCAAACTCGATTTCCTCATAGTCCGCCTGTTCGAGCGTCACATTCGCGCCGAGCTTGAAGATATCCGTCAGCGTCAGCGAAACGTCGGCCAGCGTGGCGAAAGCGTCGCCGTCGGTCTTCGTGTTCCCCTCGACGGCGGCGATCAGGCTATATTCGTCCTCGCCGTTGTCGCGGTAGCTCAGGGCGACGCTGCCGGTGAAATGCTCCACGTCCGCGCCGTCGTCATCCGGCTCGACCACGAAATGCGACACGCTGTTCACGCCCAGCCCCATCGCGGTATCGGCCTTGGTGTCCTTCAAATCGAGATAGCCGTTCAGGCTGCTGTCCTTCACACCGTTCACGTCCAGCCCGTCCTTCATTTTCACGTCGCCGACGAGCCGCTGATCGTTCAAAAGCTGCAATTCGCCGTGGCTGGTGACGATCGGCTGCTCGTTTTCGTCGTGCTTGACGGAGTAGGTGAACGCGCCCTCATACGGCAGAACCTCGGTGAACTGCGGCAGCTCCGCGTCAAAGCCCACCGTCTCGCCGAAGTCGTCGTAGCTGACGATCATCTTGAGCACGTTGTCCGTGCTGTATTCCCAGGCGTTGTTGGTGTATTTGACCAGCTTCTTGAAGAAGTAGGAAACGTCGTTGTAGGTGCACAGCGCGCCGTCGTCCGCAACGGCGTGAGACGGCTGCACGTAATCCACCGCCGGGTCGATCTCCTCGTCCTTGAAGATGCTGTCGATCACCTGCCGCGCCTGATAGCGGGTCACGCCGTTTTCGGCCAGCACGTCGGCGAGCGCCTGCTGGAACTTGCCCTGCGTCTCGCAGATCGTCGCGGAGATGTTCCAAAACAGCGTGTTGAACTTGTCCGCGTCGATGGTGCCGACCATGCGCTGCGCCACCGCGTCGCGCGTCTCGGTCGCATCCAGATACGTGTCGTCAAAGACGTACAATTCGCCGGTGTCCATCTGCGTGCCGGAGACCCAGCCGAGCAGATGGCTCAGCATCAGCACCCCCACGTCGGAAGCGGTGATGCGCAGGCGCTCCATCGCCGGGTAATCGTCGAAATCCGGGTCGTCAGCGCTCTTGCCCGCCACACCGGAAAGCAGCCCCTCAAAACTCGTCGGGGCCGAGGCCAGCGCGCCCTCCGGCAGCGCGAGCACGAGCTTGCCGGTCAGGTTGGTCATCATCTGCACCGAGCCGTTGGCGTATGCCAGCGCGTCCGCGCTGAAAATCGTCAGGCCGTCGGTTTCGATCTCCGCGTGGATGCGCGCCGTGCCGAAATCATCGTAAAACGACATGTGCAGCTCGGTCGCTTCCATCAGCGAAACGACCGCGTTCAGCTTCTTTTCCAGCTTTTCGTCGCTCAGGCTCTTGACGACGTCGCCCAGCTTCAGCCGGAAGCCCGCGCTGAGGTTGAGCTGATTGCCCGCCACATAGCTGTCGGAAATTGCGGTCGTCGTCAGCTCGCCCGCCGCATAGTTGCTCTCCGCCAGAGACGCGGCGGGAGACAGCAGCATCGCGGCGCTCAGGCCGAAAGCCGTCACTTTGTTTTTCAAGCTCATAGGTTGCCTCCTTGTTTTTTCTCACAAACCGTCCGATATGCTCTTTTTCGTCTGTTCGTCCAGTTGCCGGTACAGCCGCCTGCTCAGCGCCCGAACGGCCTCTTCAAGCGTCCACGGCTCCGCGTCGCCATTCGCCTGCGCGACGTCCGGCGTTTCGCCGCCGATGGTCACGCGCATGCTCGCGCCGCCCTGCAAAAACGTGTTCTCGTTCAGCATCAGCTTGCCGGTTACCTCGCAGTCAAGCGCGTCCGCCGTCGCTTCCCCGGTCGTCACGCGGATCACGTTTTTCCCCTCCGCGTCGATCCGGTTCAGCCCCTGCATGTTTTTGCCCGGCCGGTTGTCCTTCTGCGTCATGTTGACGGAAACGGTGATCTTCTCGTTCAGCGTCTCCCCGTCCGCCGTCCAGTCGTTTCTCTGGTTCACCTTGAGCATCATGTAAACCGAATAGCCCTCCAGCTTGCCGCTGGCCTTGAGCGTCGTGGCGACGCTCGTTTGACCCTTCCGGTCTTTCTGCTCGACCTTGTCCTGACGCAGCGCGCTGTAAACCAGCTCGACGACGTTTTTATCGTCCTTTCGGAAAGTCAGTTCAAAGGTGTCCTTCGGCGCTCTGCCGCCCGGCTGGCGCAGATAGCCGCTGACCGTCCACGTTTCGCCCTCGATCGTGAGCGCCCCTTCGACGTTCAGCTTGGTCAGCCGTTCGCCGTCGTCGCTCATCGTCCGCTTCACGTCAAACGCATCGGCCGCCGTCGCGCCGAAGCCGAGAACGTCGCCCGCCTTTAACCCTTTCAGCCATGCTTCAACGGCGCTCAGCGGCACGCGCTCCAAAATCGGCGTGGTTTGCAGCCGCTCGGCCAGCGCGTTCCAATCTGCCTGCGCCTCGTCCGGCACGGAAATCCCGGTTTCAAGGGGATGGCCGTCCACGCTGATCCGCCCGTCCTGCGCGACGTCGGCCTGCATCAGCGTTTCGCCGCCGCGCTCAAGCGTCAGGCCGCCGCGCGCGTCGTCGCCCCAAACGCGCAGCGTCGTGCCCTCCAGCATCTTTTTCAGCACGGACAGGTTGCGCGCGTAAAATGCGTTTTCCACCGTCAGCGTCACGTCCGCGCTGACGGTCGGGTTTTCCTTCATCTTTTCGCTCACCCGCGCGAGGCCGGGCGAAAAGCAGCCGACGCTCGGGCGCTGCTGCGCGCCCGCGCAGGCAGCCGCGAGCGTGAGCAGCAGCGCCAAAAAAGCGAATATTTTGTGTTTCATCTTGTCCTCCTGCGAAGCAGACGATTCAGCGGCCTGTTTTCTTCCCGTCGGACGCAAAAAATTATTCGTCGCGCTCGGCCGGTTCGTCTTCCCAAACGGCGACCTCGGCCAGCGCGGCGCTGTCCAGCGTCATCACGCCCGCGTCCACATCCACCGTTTTCACCACGCGCTTGAGCGCCGGAATCATCAATTCGCCGCGCGGCGTATTGAACACATACACGTCGCAGACCGCGTTCGGCTTGAGCACGTCGCGCAGTGTGCCGATGGTTTCGCCCGTCTCATCCACCGCCCGAAGGCCGATCAATTCGCAGACGAAGTTTTCATCCGCGCCGAGCTTGATGGCGTGCCGGCGATCGACGTAGACCTCCGCCCCGCGCAGCACCTCCGCCGCGTCGCGGTCGCTCACGCCCTCCAGCTGCAAAAACGCAAAGCCGTCGTAGCTGCGCCCCTTGAGCACCTTTTTTTCTTCCATCCGCCCGTTCTTTTTCAGGAACACGCTTTCCAGCCGCGCGTAACGGCTCATGTCCTCTGTCATCGCACGCAGTTTCACCTCGCCGCGAATCCCCTGCGGGCGCACGATTTCGCCGATTTGCAGATATTCCTGCTGCATCCGCTTTTCCTCCTTAAAACACAACATGCCGCGCATCGCTGCGCGGCATGGTATGGTTTTCTTCGGCCTTGCCTTGCAGCGCTTAGAGAATCTCGACAAAAACGGGCTTCTCGCTGCGCGCGGTTGCCGCCTTGACCACGGAACGGATGGATTTGGCGATGCGGCCCTGTTTGCCGATCACCTTGCCCATATCATCCGGGCCGACGCTCAGCTCGATGATGACGGATTCGGGGTTGTCCACGGTTTTCACCTGAACCTGCTCCGGGTGATCCACCAGCGTCGAGGCGATGTAGCGAACCAGTTCTTCCATTGTCAGGCCTGCCTTTCCGGGCTTCGCCCGATTACGTCGCGATTAGGCGATGGCGCCGCTCTTCTTGAGCAGCGCGCGGACGGTATCGGTCGGCTGAGCGCCGTTCTTGATCCACTGCTGCGCCTTCTCCGCGTCGATCTTCAGCTCAACCGGGTTGGAAACCGGGTTGTAGTAGCCCAGCTCGTCGATGAAGCGGCCATCGCGGGACGCGCGCTCGTCGGCGACGACAACACGGTAAAACGGCTTCTTCTTCATGCCCATTCTCTTCAGACGAATCTTAACCATTGTGGTGTTCCTCCTTAAAACTCATGAAAGGTTGAATGATTTATAACCTCAATCAAATGATTGTCGGCTTCCTTGGGTTCAGCGCATCGGCGGGAAGCGGAAACGCCCCTTCTTGCCGCGCGACTGGTTCATAACCATCTTCATCTGCTTCTTCATCTCCTCGAATTGGCGGATGAGCTGGTTGACGTCCTGCACCGTCGTGCCGCTGCCCGCCGCGATTCTGCGGCGGCGGCTGGCGTTGAGGATTTCGGGACGCCTGCGCTCCTTGGGCGTCATGGAGCGGATGATGGCCTCCGGCTTCTTCATGGCGTCGTCCGGAATGTCGATATCGCCGATGGCGCCCATGCCCGGCAGCATCTTGAGGATGCCGGAAAGCGGGCCCATCTTCTTGATCTGCTGCATCTGGCTGAGGAAATCGTCGAGCGTGAAGTCGGCGTTCTTCATCCTTCTGGCCAGATCGCCGGCCTCTTCGGGGTCGATGTCGATGTTCTCCTGCGCCTTCTCGATGAGCGTCATCACGTCGCCCATGCCGAGAATACGGGAAGCCATGCGCTCCGGGTGGAACGCTTCCAGATCGGTCAGCTTTTCGCCCGTACCCGCGAACTTGATCGGCTTACCCGTCACCGCGCGCACGGAGAGCGCCGCGCCGCCGCGGGTATCGCCGTCCAGCTTGGTGAGGATCACGCCGGTGATTTCCAGCTTCTCGTTGAACGTGTTGGCGACGTTGACCGCGTCCTGACCGGTCATCGCGTCGATGGTCAGCAGGATTTCGCTCGGATGGACGGCCTCGCAGATTCTGTGAAGCTCCTCCATCAGCGCCTCGTCGATGTGCAGGCGGCCGGCGGTATCCAGAATCACCACGTCGCGCTGATGCTGGCGGGCGTATTCGACCGCCTCCAGCGCGGTCTTGACCGGGTCCTGCGTACCGTGCTCATACACCGGCACGCCGACCTGACCGCCGACGACCTGAAGCTGCTTGATGGCCGCCGGGCGATAGATATCGCAGCCGACCAGCAGCGGACGCTTGCCGTCCTTTTTCAGCCAGTTCGCCAGCTTGGCGGACATCGTCGTTTTGCCCGCGCCCTGCAAGCCGCAGAGCATAAACACCGAAATCGGGGACGAGCTGTATTGCAGCCTCGCGTTCGAGCCGCCCATCAATTCCGTCAGCTCTTCATTGACGATCTTGACGACCTGCTGCTGGGTGCTCAGGCCGCTTTGGGTTTCCTGCCCGATGCAGCGCTCGGTGGCCTTTTTCACGAAGTCCTTGACAACCTTATAGTTGACGTCGGCCTCCAGCAAGGCCATGCGCACCTCGCGCATCACCAGCTTGACGTCCTCCTCGGTCAGGCTGCCCTTGCCGCGCACCTTGCCGAACGCCTGCTGCAAGCGCTGAGTCAATCCTTCAAAGGCCATCTTACTCCTCCTCTTGTGAAAGCAGCCGCTCCAGAATCTCCTTTGCGCGCTGCGTCTGCCCGCTTTCCAGGGCGGAGAGCCCTTCCTCAAGGCCCTGCGTCATGCTTTGATACCGCCTGAGCAGCCCAAGCTGCCGTTCGTAATCCTCAAGCTGACACGCCGCGCGGTGAACCGCGTCGTAAACCCCCTGTCTGGAAATGCCTTCTCGGGCGGCGATTTCCGAAAGGGAGAAATCCTCGTTGCAGTATAAGGCGAGCAGCTTCCGCTGCCGCTCGGTGAGCAACGGCCCGTAAAAATCGAACAGCCAGCCGATTTCAATCCGATCCGCCACAGGCACCTCCCGTGTCAAGCGTCTTTCCTTGACAGCTCGGTTATTGTATCATATCGCCCTCGCCATGTCAAGCCTTTTCGCTTGACGCCGATCCCAAAATTTTGGCCTCCTCCTGCCGCTGCCCGCGGTTGACCACCGCGATGCTCACGCAGATCATCGCCAGCGCCGCCGCGTAGCGCAGAAGCGGCGCGTCGCTGTTTCGATCCACCAGCAGCAGCGACAGAATCACGCCGAAAATCGGTTGCAGGAACGTGTAGACCGCCACGCGGGAAACCGGATTCACCCGCAGCAGCACCGCCCAAAGCGAATACGCCACCGCCGAGAGCAGCGCCAGATACAGCAGCACGACGTAAGCCATCGGGTTATCGGAAACGAGCCGCCCGCCCGCCGCAAAGCCGCCGAGCGCCATCACCGCGCCGCCGAGCATGAACTGCCAGCCGCTCATAACCACCGGGCTGTCAAACTGGCCGAATTTCTTAATCAGCCCCGTGCTGCACGCCGAGGCGACCATCGAAATGATGACAAATCCCTCGCCGATCAGGCGAACCCCGCCGCCAAAGCCGTCCTTCGTCCAGTTGACGACGACCACGCCCGCCACGCCGATCAGCCCGCCGATCCACTTGAGCGCGTTCATCCGCTCCGTGCGGAAGATGAAGCAGGCAATCAAAATCGACGTAAACGCCTGAAGCCCCTGAATGATCGCGCCCTTCGCGCTCGCCGTGTGCGCCACGCCGATGTAAAAGAACACGTATTGAATGATCGTCTGCGCCAGAGAGAGCTTCACCACGTTGCCCCAGCTCGTCCTCTTCGGAAACGCGGGCGACTTTCGCGCGACGCTTTCAAACAGAATCGTCAGAAAGCCCGCCAGAAAGAAGCGGCAGCCGCCGAAGAGAATCTGCGTCGCCGTGTCGCCTGCGGACACGCCGAAATAGCGATAGCCCAAATTGATAAACGGAATCGCGCTGCCCCAGAGCAGGCAGCACAGACCGGCCAGCAGCATCACCACCAGCGGCTTTGAAAGCGTTTGCTTGTTTTGCATGATTGTTCTCCTTCTGTAAAATGCTGGCTGAACAAGATGATGTTCGCCTAAAAAAACGCCCTGCACGTTGACATCGGGTCGCAAAGGTGCTATCATAAAGATACGGCAGAGGGCTTTTGCTTTAGTTAGCCCTGCTTACCCAGACGATCATGATGCCGGTCATGGTCGTCTTTTTTCTTTTGCAGGTCACAAAGCGTTTCCCGCAGCACATAGGCCACGATGCAAGCGCCTGAAATCAACAAGAGAAGATTCGGCATGGCTTTCACCTCCTTCCGGCCGGATTCCGGGGTAGAATGGTGTCAAGCCCTCTGTCGCACTTATCGGTTTTGAACCGACAGAAAAATTAAACCATACATTCTGTATTTCGTCAATATCGAAAGCCGCCTTGAAGTCGCCTGCATATCCTGCAAAATCTCTAATGCGTCAGAATTTCCGCATGTTGTGGCTCGTTATGCATTTTTCTATACATTCATTGTCCATGAAAGAAGCGCCTGTCTTTCCCTTTGGGATAGACGGACGCTTCTCTTGCTTTTACCCCTGATGTCTCTTTCCTTCGCCGCTCGTCATGGCGCGATGCTCGCCCGCGAGCTCCTCATGCAGCTTTTCGCTGTCCCATGCCGCGTTGGTCGGCGTGAGCATCGCCTTGAGCGCCACGGGCGCGATGCCCATCCGGCGAAACAGGCCGAGGAACGTGTTCATCATCCCCGCCGGAAAATTCGCCATCACCAGCATCTCATCCTCAAAGCCCGCGCCCGTATACGCCGCCTCGCGCGCGTCCTCCGCGCCGCAGAGCGCCGCAATCGTCTGGGCATATTCCGCCTTTTCCACCGGGCGGACGCGGATTTTAAGCCGCATCGCCGCCAGCCGAATCTTCTGCATTTTTTCACCGGTCAGGTTATAGCAGAGCAAAACAGGCTGTTTCATCGTCTTTTCCCCCATTCGTCGCCTTGTGTCTGGTTTTGTGCATGGGCGCGCTCATCTGCGGATTTTTCTCACCACGCTGCGCACCATGTCCTTTTCGCTCTCGTCCATCGCGAATCGGTACAGCCCCGCGGCGTAGACCGCCGCATAGGGCACGGCGAACAGCAGCACGCCCGAATACCCCGTAAACGTGTGCAGCCTGACCGCCGCGACGCCCAGCGCGATGGCCGGGAGCATCGCCGGAACAATGCCGAGAACCCGTTTCCAGAAATAAACCATGTCCAGCCCGATGTGCGCCTGATAATACCAGTTCATAATGAAGCCGTTGCCGACGATCATGGAAATCGCCGTGCCCAGCGCGCAGCCGATCCCGCCGAACTTCATGCCCAGCGGAACGCTGACGATGGCGTTGCCGATGGCCATACAGAAATAAACCTTGGAGCGGAACTGGTGCATGTTTTTCGCGCGCTGGATTTCAATGCCGATGTTCTGAATCAGCGGCACCGTCACCGGGCCGATGAGCAGCAGCGCAACCCAATAGGCCGGGGCGTATTCCGCGCCGCCCCACGCCTGAATAAACGGCATGCCGACGAAGATGAAGCCCGTCAGCACGAGCATCAGCAGCATGAACTGGATGCGCCCGACGCGCGTAAACAGCCGCGTGAGCTGCTCGTCCCCCTCCCCGCGCGCAACGATGCGGTTGATCTGCGGGGTGAACACGCCGGAGATCGACGTGGACAGCGCCATGTAATACTGGTTAATCTGCGCGCCCACGCCGTAAATCGCCGTCGCCGCCGTGCCGCTGATGATGCCCAGCAGCGTCGTATCCACCGTCCAGTTGATCTGGTTGATGATTTCGTTGAGGAAGATGAAGAACGAGAAGCCCGCCATGTCGCGCAGCAGCCCGAAATCGAACTTGCCGAAGGTGATGCGCATGCGGAGCTTTTTGACGCAGTACCAGATGCTCACCGCGTCGCTGATCGCGGTCAGGATCAGCGTAACCAGCACCAGCGCGATGGAGCCGTACCCCATCAGCAGCAGCGGCAGCATCACAATCGGGTTGAGCACCGTGCGCAGCATGCCGACCAGCCGCTGGAACAGGAAGCGCTCCTTCGCCGTGATATAGGAAAAGAACACGCTCGCCGGGAACGACGCGGCGATGTTGACAACCAGCAGCGCCATCAGGATCTTGGCGGTATCCAGCTCCTTTGCCGTCAGCTTCGCGGCGAAGATGTTTTTGACGTTGGCGACCAGCACGCCGCCCGTCAGCAGGCACAGCAGGCTGATGGCGAAGAAGATCGTCATAAACATGCCGTTGATCCGCGCCACGCCGTCCTCGCCGTCCTGCGCCTCCGCGCGGGAATAATAGCGCATGTAGGCGCTGCCCATGCCGAAGGAGAGCAGGCTCAGGTTGGAGACAAAGCCGTTCACCAGCGTATACAGGCCGTATTCGCTCTGCCCCAGCAGCCGCAGCATCACCGGCGTATAGGTGAGCGAAATCAGGGTGGAGAGGATCGTCTGCCCGTAACTGAGCAGCACGCCCGCTTTCTTTTGGTTCATTCAGGATGATTCCTTTCAGGATAATTTCAAAGGATGCTTTATCGCGCCGCCGTACCCGTAGGGGCGCGCATCGCGCGCCCGCAGCTTGTTGACATAAGCAAACTTGGCTTGAATCGCAAAATCAAGAAATTCAGCTATTCTTTCATTTGCAGAAAGGGCTATTCTCCCCCCTTCGGGGGGAGAATAGCTTTTTGCCTACAATCCGGGGGCGCATTGCGCGCCCGCATACTACGCAGAACTTGTTCTTGGCTTATTTACAATCGAAAAAGCACAAATCACTATCAGTTTACCTTTTTTCCTCCGCCATTGCAAGCCCCGGTTTTTTTCGGTCTGTCAAAAAAAGCGTGAAACTTCCCGCCGATCGTGCTATAATCTTCTTGTTTTCAAAGAACCCTCTTTGTACACGCCTTTTTTGCAGGAGGAGACCATGTTTGATTCTTCCAAACTTGACGCATATCTGACCGGGCTTTGCCAAGCCCGCGATCTTCCCGGCGTAAGCGCCGCGATCATGGGGCCGGACGGCCTTGAATACGCCTTCAATTACGGCTTCCGCGACGGGGCCTTCACCCGCCCGGTGGACAACGACACCCTGTTCGGCGTCGCCTCGATGAGCAAGTCGATGACCGCGCTGTGCGCCTGTATTCTGGCCTGCGAGGGCAGGCTCGACCTGAACGCCCCGGTTTCGGATTTCTTCCCGGAATTTGAGCTGGCCGGTCAGCCGCGCGAGGCGGCGACGGTGCGCACGCTGGCGATGCACACGGCGGGCATCCCCCCGATGGAGCCGCTGGAATGGTCGATTGCCATGAACAGCGAGGGGCGCAGCGAAAGCGACTGGCTGCGCGAGATGAAGCGCACCGCGCCCAACAAGATGGAGACGATCGACCAGATCATCGCGTATATCGCGCACTGCGGCTACAACACGCTCGGCGCGCCGGGCGAGGTGATGAGCTACTCCAACGAGGGCTACGCCATCCTCTCCTACATCGTCGATCAGGCGGCGGGCGTTCCGCTCGAGCAGTTCATGCAGGCGCGCATCTTCGACCCGCTGGGCATGACCCGCACCATTCTGGATAACGGCGTTAAGGCCGCGCGCGCCCTCTCCGGCGGCAACATCACCAGTCTGTTCGAGGTGGAGGACGGCCGGCGCACCTGCGACGACTGCTGGAGCGTCCTGCCGCCGTTCCGCGGCTGCGCGATGGTCAAATCCACCTCGCGCGACATGGCGGCGTATTATCGCATGATCGCCAACATGGGCATGCACGAAGGCAAGCAGGCGATTCCGGCGCACGCGGTCGATCTGCTGGTCGGGCGCTATCATCCGCTTTCCCATCTGATGACGATGTGCATGGGGCTGAACAAGCGCGAGTTCGCGGGGCACGTCGTCTGCGAACACGCGGGCGGGCTGCACGGCGTATCGAGCAAGGGCGGTCTTCTGCTGGGCGAGGGCTACGGCTTCGCGGTGCTCTGCAATCAGGGCGACGAGGATATGGACGCGCTGCTCTACGGCATGCTCTGCGCGGTGATGGGGCTTCCGCTCGCCACGAATATGGATTGGTTCACCCCCGCGGGCCGCGATTTCAGCGCGCCGCATATGATCCGCGGGCGCTATATCGGCCACGAGGGCGTGCCGAGCATCCTGTGCATCCACTGCGAGGAGGACGGCAGCCATCTGCGCGGCACGCGCGACGGCGAGGATCTGCGCCTCGTTTACTGCGGCGGCGCGCGCTTCCTCGCCGTCAAGCCGGATGCGCCGGACACGGTCGTCTGCCATCTGGAGTTTTTGATTCGCGCCGGACGCGCGTGGGGCGTTCGCGTCGGCACACGGGTGTTCGAGCGCGATTGACGGCAAAACGCTGCATATTTTTCGTTTCACACGGTCATCCTTCTTTCAAAAGGGAGGGATGACCGTGTTTGATTTTCTCAAAAACCGTCTGCGTCAGGCGCGGGAATGGCTGCTGGATTACGCCTATTGGGTGACGCTCGGCGCGATGATCGCCGTCATCGTCGGCACGGCGCTGTATACCGACCGTCTCCGTCAGGCGGAAAACGTGCAGGCCGCCGCTCCCGCGCCGGAGGTCGCCTCCCCTTCCCCCGCGCCGACCGCAACCCCGTCGCCGCTGCCGACGCTCGCGCCCGTCCGCCTTCCGTCCGGTGCGGGCGCGGTTCGCCCCGTTTCCGGCGGGCTGCTTCGCGGCTTTTCCGCGCAGCCCGTGCTTTGGCCGTCGCTTGACTGCTGGCAGGCGCATCCCGCCGTCGATTTGGGCGCGGCGAGCGGCGAAACCGCCGTCTGCATGCGCGACGGCGTGGTGCTCTCCTGCGTGCGGGATGATCTCTGGGGCTGGCACGTGGCCGTTCGCCAGACGGACGGCGCGGTCTGCACCTATTCGGGGCTGTCCTGCGCGCTCGTGCAGGCCGGTCAAAGCGTCGTGCGCGGCCAGCCGCTGGGCGACGTGATGGCGGTCGTCCCGGCGGAAAGCGAGCTCGGCGCGCACCTGCATCTTTCCCTCTATCGGGACGGCGAGGCGGCCGAACCCGCGCTGCCCGATTGATTTTTCCAAATTTTCAAATTTTACCAATTCATCGAAAAGAACTTTCGAAATACATCAAATGATGGTATACTGAAACGAGAATAACGGCCTTTGTCTGATTTGGGGTCGAAATTCGCATGAGGGAAACGGAGGAAAAAAACGTGCTTGATTTTCTGAGCCGCGTCAGCGCGTATTGGGCTTCTCTTCCGGGAATGCATCTGCTTGTGTTCACGCTTGTGATTTGGGCGGCCTTTTCGCTGGTTCTGCTGGCCGACGCGCGCAACCAGCTCAACCAGTGGTGCTTCACCGGCGGCATGATGTTCAGCGTCGGCGCGCTCAAGGAATATCTGTATTACGGCCTCGGCCCGTCGCTGATTGCCTCCGGCATATGGACGCAGGCGGGCGCGTCGCTGATGTATTCCGTCCTGAGCGCGGCTTTCTATTTACTGGCCATTCCCTGCGTGATGATGTTCGCGTTTTACTTCGCGCAGCTCAACCAAACCCGCTTCTTCCCGCTCCTGCGCGTCGTCGTCTGGCTTCCGGCCGTCTGCCTGAGCGTCCGCTTTCCGCCCGATCGGGTGGCGTCGCTCCAGCGCGACCCGGTGTTCTGCCTGAGCATCGCGGGGTACAACGTGCTGTTCGGCCTCATCGCCACGCTGATCCTGCTGCGCGCCCTCTGGGCGGAGCGCCACGGCGGGCACAACCGGCAGCGCCGCCTCGTGGCGGTCAGCGTGCTTCTGCCGCTGTGGGTCTGGCTCGTCGCGGCGTTCCCCTATCACGCGCTGGGCATCCCCCATCTGGATAAAATCTGGCAGATCGAGCTGCCGGTCGTCCTGTTTACGCTGTGCTTCCTCCTCTATCATGCGTTTCGCGAGGGCATATGGGGCATGCGTCTCCGGCGCGAAACCTACGATTGGAGCGGGAGCGGCGAGGTGTTGCAGCGCAACACACAGTACGTCGCCCACGCGCTCAAAAACGACCTCAACAAGATCGACTGGTGCGTGGCGCTGCTGGATGAACGGCTCCCCGAAAACCGCGAGCTGCAAATCATCCGCGGCTCGGTCGATCATCTGCGCGCGCTCCTCCAGCGAACGAGGATGCACACCGGCCGCGTGGTTCTCAATCCCGGCGACTGCGACGTCCGCGCGCTGTTCGAGCAGATTATCCGCGAAACGCCGCACACCGACGCGCTGCGCATCGAAATCGACCGCTGCGACGACGCGCCGCTGTACTGCGATCCGTCGCACGTCCGTGAGGCGCTGACCAACCTCGTCGGCAACGCCGTCGAAGCCATGCGCGGCTCCGGCCGGATCACGCTTTCCTATGTCCGCACCGCGCACAAAGCCTCCATCTCCGTCTGCGACGACGGCCCAGGCATGACCCCGGCAGCGCAGAAGCGCATCTTCGAGCCGTATTACACCACCAAAACCTCCGGCGAAAATTTCGGTCTGGGGCTGTATTACTGCCAAAACGTGATGAATGTGCACGAGGGCAGTATCCGCGTCAGCAGCGCGCCCGGGAAGGGCTGCACCTTTACCCTGATTTTTCCGCTGGCCGCACAAGGGAGGCGCAAACCGTGAGCACCATCCGCATCATGCTGGTCGAGGATGACCTCGATTATCGCTATCTGATCGAACAGGCGCTCCGCCGCGAGGCGGATTTCGAGCTTTGCACGAGCTGCACAGACGGAAAAAGCGCGGTGCAAACCGCGCTCATGGAACAACCGGATATTGTATTGATGGATCTGTGTCTCGCCCATTCGCCGATAGACGGCGCGGAGGCCTCCCGGCAGATTCGCCTGCAAACCGACGCGCGCGTCATCATCCTCACCTCGCGCGAGGATTTTGAAACGGTGATCCGCGCCAGCACACATGCCTTCGCCTCGGCCTATCTCTTCAAGAGCAATTTTCCCGTGCTCATCCCGATGATTCGCGAAACCGCGCAGGGCGTCACCTCGCAGGCGCATTTGATCTGCTCCGCGCTGCTCGCGCCGCTGACCGACGCGGAGCGGAGCGTTCTGCGCCACCTTTTGGGCGAAGACGTCCGCCTTCATTCCTCCAGCAAGACCATCTCCAACCAGCAGACGGGGATTCTGCGCAAGCTCGGCCTCCCCGGCAAAAAGGAGCTGACGCACATCTTCAGCGCCTACGGTCTGGGGAGCGCGGAGACGCAGGCGGATTGACGCCGCTCACCGCTCCCGGTTGATTTCCGGCATTTTCACGCGCCTGCTGAAAAACGGCAGGCCGTTCATCCATGCGCCGAGCAGCAGCGCCAGCAGCCCCCAGCGCAGCAGCGCGCGCCCGGTTTCCAGCACGCAGCAGCTCCGGCTGACATAGCGCACCGCCGCCGCGTTCGCGTCGTTCAGCGACCAGAAGCGCTTGGCGATGGAGGAAAGCTCCACCAGCACCTCCGGCACCCACTCCGTGAACACATACAGCGGATCAATCGAGAATTTCGCCAGCGCGAACGCCGCGCCCGCCAGCGCCGCATAGCCCAGCAGCATCAGCAGCGCGCTTGCGATCATCCCCGCAAGCATATCCCGCGCGTACCGCGTTTTGAGCCGGTCGGCATAGAGGCAGACCCGCCCCCACGCCGCCGCGTTCAGCCGCGCCAGCAGGCTGAGCAGCAGCGCAACCCCAACAAAGAGCACCGCCCAGCGAATCGGCATCGCCGCGCCGAGCGCCAGCTTGTCGTAATTGTAAAAACTCCCGCCGGGCTGCCACGTTTTCAGCGTGTTTTCCATCAAAATGGCGCTGCCCGTCGTCTTGTCCGCCGTTTTGGCGATCATCTCCACCGTCTGCATGGCGAGCGCGTTGGCGCTGGCCGACGTGATCGGGATATAGGCGATGTGCTCGTTCGTCTCGCCCAGCCGCCTTTCGGCCTTGATGACCCCCGCGACCTCGTAATCAAGCCCGCTGAGCGTCACGGTTTGGCCGACCGGCTCGTTGCCCGCGAAGAAGGAGAGCGCCGTGCGCTCGTCGATCACAACGACGTTCTCCGCGCGCTTCACGTCCGCCTCGCTGATGAGCCGCCCGTCGAGCAGCGTTTCATGCGTCACGTCGAAATAGCCCGAGCCGACCGCGTAAACCGTCGCCTCCGCGCTCTGCGCCTCCGCAGAGAGATTGACCCCCTGCGCCCGCGCGCCGACCGCCCCGGCCGTGATCGAATCTGCGATGGAGGCTATCTGCTTCTGCGCTTCTTCGTAGAGCGCGTTCAGCTCACCGCCCTCCTGCGTCGCCGCCGGCGCGGGCAGGATGTATTCCAGCCGCCCTCCGACGGTCAGCGTCAGCGCGCCGCCGCACACCGCCAGCACGAGCCCCAGCAGCACCGCGAGCATGCCCCGGCGCTTTTTTTTATTCTCCATAGACCATGACCTCGGAACCGTCGCTGATGGCGCGATCCTCCATATAGGCCACGCGCTGACGGCTCAAATCATCCTGAATGGACACCGTGCTGCCGACCTCGGAGAGCACCTTCACATCCTGCTTTTTCACCTTGAGCACGCGCTGGCCGAGCGCGTTGCTTTCCTCGCTGACGATATAGACGTATCGGCTGTCCCCGCTGCCGCGAACGGCGCTGGCCGGGAGCAGCGTGGTGGAGCTGGACGCGCGATAGCTCGCCGTCATCTCCACCGCGGCGGAGAACAGCGCCGCGCCGCCGCCGAGGTTTGTGATGTCCTTGTCGGTCAGCTTCACGTCGATATAGCGCTTGCCCTCTTCGTTCACGCCGCTGTCCGTCACCTTTTTGGTCAGCGTCTTGTCGCTGTCGCGCTTGACCGTGACCTGCGTGCCCTTGTCGATCTTCTTTTCGATCTTGCTCGTGTCCGCGCGCAGCACCGCGTCGCCGCTTTCGCTGCTGATGACGAGCGCGGCGGTCTTGCCGTCGTAGCTGTCGCCCGCCTTGACGTTGATCTCCACGATATAGCCGTCGTGCGGCGCGGTCACCTGCCGCGCCCGCTGCGCCAGCACATCCAGCGCGGTGATCTTCTCCTGCGTCGTGGCCAGCTTTTCGTTGAGCTGGCGGCTCTGGGTGATGTAATTGATGACGTTCTCGCTGATGCCCAGCCGGTTGGCGCTGTTGAATTTCTTCTGCGCCTCGTCCTGCGCGGCCTGCGCCGCATCGACGGCCTTCTGCGCGTCGGTCAGCGTTTCATCCGTCTCGCCCGACGGCAGGCGGCCGCCCGAAAGCGTCACGCCCGCCAGCTTGGCGGCGACCTCGAGCTGCGTCTGCGCGGTCATGCAGTCGTCCTTGCTTTTCGCCAGCGCGTCGTAGGCCTCCACCCAGATTTCCTCGGTGCGCTTGAGCCGAACGTCGCCGTTTTTGCGCTCCAGCTCCATCAGCTCCTTCTGCGCCGCGTCGTATTCGCCGCGCAGGCTTTCCATCTCCTTGTCGTAGCCGGAGACCTCCGCCTCAAAGAGCACGTCGCCCGCCGCAACCCTGCGCCCCTTCGCCACGCGCACCCGCTTGATGGTCACGCTCTGGTCGGAAGTAAGCGCCAGCTTCACGTCCTCCGTCTGCGGGAACGTGAGATTGCCGCTGAGCTTGATTTCCTCCTCCAGCTTGCCCTGCTTGGCGGTCACCAGCTTGACCTTGGCGGTTGAAATGGTTTTGATCGTGCCGGAAAAGAACATGCACAGGGCGACGACCGCCGCCAGCGTGACCAGTCCCTTGATGGCCATTTTTTTCATCGCTTTTGTCTTCCTTTACTTGAGTTCCGTGAGCTGGACGCCTTCCAGAATGTCGTTCTGGAAATACAGATAGATCAGCAGCGCGGGCAGGGTATACAGCGCCGCGCCCGCAAATTCCACGCCGGTGCTCTGCTGGGTCAACTGATTGAAGACCACGGAGAGCGGATAAAGCTCCGTATGCGTGGTCAAATAGGTCAGCGGCTGCTCGACCAGATTCCAGCAATCCGCAAACGAGAGCGCCACCGCCGCGCCGAGAATCGGCTGGCAGACGGGCAGAACCACGTGGATGAAGCAGCGCAGCGTGCCCGCGCCGTCGATCTGCGCCGCCTCGATCATGTCGCCCGGCAGGCCGACCATGTATTGCCGCAGCAGAAAGATGTAGAACGGCGCGACCGTCATCGGCAGGATGATCGCCCAGATCGTATCCAGCAGCCCCATCGCGCGCAGGGTGATGACGTTCGGCACCATCGTCACCTGAAACGGCAGGAGCATCAGCATGATGACGACGAAGAACAGCGCGTCCCGCCCGCGGAACCTGAAGCGGGAGAGCGCGTAGGCCATCGCCGGAATCAGCAGCGCCTGCCCGAAGAGAATCGCCGCGGTATACATCGCCGAATTGACGAAGTAGCGCAGAATCGTCATGTCCTCAATCAATATTTTATAATACTGGCTGAGGGAAAACATGTTGGGCGAGAGCTTGATTTCCATCAGGCTCTTCGCGTCGAAGCTGCCGCGCGTCTGCATGAACGCCTTGATTTCGCCGGGCGAAAAGAAGGAATACAGCGCCGTCAGCACCACCGGCAGCAGGATGACGACCGCCGCCGCCGACAGCAGCAGCCGCGCCAGAATGTGCCTGCGCCGGATATGCGCCGGGCGAACCGTTTGTTTTTCCATCCGCCTCACCTCAATTCAGCCCGCGCGCGGCTCGCCTTTGCAGGAAGAACAGCGCGCCGAACAGCGCGAACACGATCAGGCCGAAGGAATAGGCCGCCGCCGTCACCAACTGGTAATTCAGCTTGCCGAACATGTTGTTCATGTAGTTTTGCAGGGTGTACACCGAGTAATCCGGGTATGCGCCCGCGATGAAGTACACCTCTTTGAAGATTTTGAACGCATTGATCCACGCCAGCACGAACACCAGAAACGCCGTCGGCGTAATCATCGGCAGCGTAATGCGGAAAGCGCGGGTGAAAAAGCCCGCGCCTTCCAGCTGCGCGTATTCGTAGAGCGGCTGGGGGATGGATTGCAGCGCCGCCAGAAAGATAATCAGGCAGAAGCCCAGATTCTTCCACAGGAACATCAGCACGACCGGCAGGCGCAGCGCGCCGCTGGTCAGCCACATCACCCGCGTCATCCCCATCGCTTCAAGCGCGCGGTTCACCGGGCCGCCGTAATCGAAGATCACCAGCCACACCAGCAGAATCGCGGAGGACGGCGTGAGATACGGCATCAGCACGCTCGAGCGGAAGAATCCGCCGAACGGCTTGATCGCGCTCAGCGCGCTGGCCAGCAGGAAGGAAAACAGCCACAGCAGCGGCGCGCAGATCAGCGACAGCTCCATCGTGTTTTTCAGCCCCAGCAGAAACATGCTGTTCTGCCACAGATCCCGGTAATTCTGCAAGCCGACGAACGTGTTTTTGTAGCTTCCGTCCGTCAGGCTGTAGCCGATGCCGCTGAAAAAGGGCACGATGTAAAAGATCATCAGCATCGCAAGCCCCGGCAGCAGAAACAGCCAGACGGATTTTTTCTTTTCAAACATGCGGGTTTAATTGCCCTCCAGCTTCTGCATTTGCAGGGTCTTTTCCAGCGCCGCCGCCAGCTGCTGGGCGTTCATCGCGCCGTCGAGATACTGCTGCACCTGCGTCGAGCCCTCATTCGTGTTCCAGATGAGGCTCTGCTGCACGGCCATGTTCTCGCCGAACGCGCGGTAGCTCGCAATCTGCTCCGGGGAGATTTGGTATTTGCCGCTCTTCTCGTAATCCTCGCGCCACTGCTTCATGGAATCCAGATTCGCTTGCAGCGATTCGCGGGCTTCCTCGTCCTCGGTCTTGTCCAGCGTCTTCTGCAAATCGGCAATCGAGTTGTCTATGTTCCGCAGGTTCTCCTCGTAATAGTCGTTGAGCACCGGCTCGTTCATCTCCGGGCTGAGCATAATCATGTCTTCCTTCTGCTCCAGCGCCCATGCGTCGGCCAGATATTCGGCGGCCTCGTCCCTGTGCTCGGAGAACGGGTTGATGAACGCAAACGTCACGCTCTGGCCGACCAGCGGCTTTTCGCCCTCCACAACGGAGAGCGCGACCGGCTTCGCCTGTTCTTCGTCAGCGCCGACATAGTTGTACACGCTCAGGCTCGTCCAATTGATCAAAGCGTCGCTCCCGTTGTACATCATGTCCTCGCTGTCCTCGTAATCCTCGGCCAGACCGAGGTTGTCCCAGTCGATGGCTTCAAACGCCTCGCACAGATCGAGCAGCGCCTGCGTGCCGCGGGTCAGGTTCTCCTCGCTCGCGTCCAGCCAGGTGAAATAATTGCTCAGCATCATGTAGAACACCTGAGAACGGAAATCATCCTTGGCGTAGCCCGGTTCGGCGATCATCACTTCCGGCGTCTCCTCGAGCCGCTTGTTGTTTGAAATATCGGCCAGAATCGTCAGCAGCCCCTTCCACGAGGTCGGCGCCTCGTAGCCCAGCTTTTCGGTCAGCAGCTTGGTGTTCAGGCTCATCATGTTGGCGTAGCAGGAGAGCGGCAGCGCGTAGATGTGGCCGTCCTTCATAACGTAATCCTTGATGAAGCCATACATGGCGTTCACCGCGTCGGAAATGGTCTGGCTGCCCTCCAATTCGGCCATAAAGCCGCGGTTCATCAGCGAGGTGAACGCGCTGCTCGTGCTGGGGAGGGTGTAGATATCCACGGAGGAATCGCGGTTCATCATGCTTTGCAGCAGGCTGTCCGTGTCCAGCGTCGTGGAGATGGAGATCATGTATTCCGGGTGCTTGTCGGTAAAGGCGTAATACGCCTTGTTGATCGAATCGACGTAGTCGCCGTTGGCGACGCGCATGCGCTGCGCGGGCAGCTTGTCAAGCGTCACGTCGCGGCCGACCACCGCATCGTAGCTGGCGAGCACGTACAGATCGCCGTAAACCACGCCGTTGCCGTTGGCATACATCAGCGGCATGTCGCCGAATTCCTCCGGCTCGCCGAGGCCGTCCTCGCCGACGTCGATGCGCCAGACGCTGCCGGAGAGCACGTAATACATCTTGCCGCGCGCCTCGTCATACGCCAGACCGTCGGGCGTTTGATAGCCGCTCGTCGGGAGCGCGCCCAGCTCGGTCGCTTCCTCGTTTTCAATGTCGTACAGCCAGAGCGTCGTGCTGGGCGTTTCGGTCGTATAATCGACGACGGTCATCAGCAGCTTGCCCTCGGTATACGGCGCGATGTTCTGCACGTCGCCATCCACATCGACCGTCAGCGCCTCCACGCTTTCATCCTCGAGGTTGAGCGCCAGCAGCTCCAGCTCCTCGCCGTAGGAGAGCGCGTAGAGCATGCCGCCAAAGGAGCAGGGGTTGCTCAGGCTGCGGGTGTAGGTGTAGGTTTCGTCGCCATACGTCTCGACGACGCAGAGCGCGTCGCCCAGATCAATGATCTCGCCCAGCGACAGCGCGCCGTCATCCGCAATCAGCAGCTCGACGAGCTGGTTGCTCGAATTGCCGTCCTCATCGCTGATGGTCGCCATGCGGTAGAGCTTGCCGCCGACGGCATAGAGGTTGCCGTCCAGATAGGCATATTCGCCGTCGTTCAGTTCCAGCACGCCGGGGGTCTCGCCGTCCCCGGTCAGCACGTTTTGCAGCTTGTCATAGCCTTCCACAGGGGTCAGCTTGCGGCTGGTGTTGTCCCACGTGTAGAGCGTATCCCAGCTGGACAGCAGCAGCTTGTCGCCGTAGACGATCATACTCTGAATGTTGTCGCTAAAGTCGTTCATGCCCTGCACGGCGATGGTCACGTTGCCCTCCGCCAGCGCCGCCGCGCCCAGCATCAGAGCCAGCGCGAGAAGAATCGAAAGCATCTTTTTCATTTTTGGCGTCCTTTCTTTGTTTACTTCTTACTCCTTCAGTCAGCCTTGTATAGCGCTCACCCTGCCTCCCTCCTTGAGGGAGGTGTTGAGCGAAGCGAAACGGAAGGCGTTCGTTACTCCACATACACGATCACGGTCATGCCGATGCGCACGGTTTCATCCGGCGTGAAATCGACATAGGCGACATACTGCGCGCTTTGGCTCGCCGCGCTGTCGCTCTGCTTTTCGCTCAGATACGAGATGGAGGAAATCGTTCCCTCAAAGCGGCGGCCGCTGTCCGCATCCCAGTTGAACTCGATTTCAGCCTTGCCGCCGACGGTCACATCCATCAGATCCGCCTCGGAAATGACCATCTTGATCTGCATGGCGTCGTTCGGGTAAATCGTCGCGATCTTCGCGTCCTTCTCGACGCTCGTGCCGTTGCCCGCGTCCACCGTCGCGATCACGCCCGCCGCGTCGCTGACCACCTGCCTGTCCGGCGCGTAGAGGCCGTCCAGCGTGCCCGTCACGGTTTCAAACAGCAGCTCGCCGCGCTCCACCGTGTCGCCCGCCTTGACGTGCATTTTCAGCACGCTCCCCTCGGCGTTGACGGCGACGGTTTTCGTCCGCCCGACCGTGCCGCGGCCGATGCGGCTGGCGGAGGCATAATCCCCGCTGCGGTAGATATCCACGGTTTCGCCCATGTAAAACTCGCCGCCCGTCACCTCGACGGTGAACTTGTTGTCGTCCTTCTCGTCCAGCCCGGTCACCACGCCACGCCCCTGATGGCTGCCGTCCTTGGTGCACTTGAGAAACACGCTCTCGCCGATGTGGATGTAGCGGTTCTCGCTGGAATTATAGCCCTTCTCCGTGCTGCACTCGAGCGTGTAGCGGTTGATCGGCTCGATATACACCAGCGCGCCGTATTGGGTTTTCACGCCGTCCGCGCTGTCGCCTTCGCGCGCAAACACGCCGCTGACCGTGCCATCCGTGGAGGCGTAGGTCTTGCGGGTTTCCACCGTGGCGATCGGGTCACCGATCTTCACGCTGTCGCCCACGCGAACGCGCACATCCTCCACCAGACCGCCGTAGGGTGCGGCGATCACCTGCGTCGTTCCCGCCGTCACCTCGCCGGCGAACACGGTTTCCGCCTGCGCCGCGAGGGGCAGGGCGAGCGCCAAGAGAAGCGCGCCGAGGGTTGCTGTTTTCTTCATTTATGTGTCCTCCTTACCGGGCTGATAGCTTTCGTAGGGCTTCTTCATCATGTCCTTTGTGCCGATGAGCACGTTGTAGCGGTACATCGGGCTCTCCGTGCTCTCCTCGAGCAGATAGGTTTCGCCCTCCACCTGCACGCTCAGCGTCGTCTCGCGCAGCGTTTCATCCTGAATGAGCGTGTATTCGAACTTGCGGGTCGAAACGCCGCCGGCCTTGAGCTTGCCGTACTGCGTGCCGCCGGTGAAGCCATCCGTCGGGATGACGGTGATATACTCGCCGGACGCGAACACCAGATACTCCACGCCGCTGTTGTACAGCAGCTTATAGGCCTCGCCGCCGAAGTGCCAGACGTTGGCCTGCGCATCCGTCGCCGCGGTGAGCACGAGCGCGTTGGGCGCGGTCTTCGTCTCGCCCGCCTTCGTCTGCCACGTCGTCAGCTCGGCGGTAAACGGCTTGAGCTGCTCCTCATCGGTCAGCGACAGGCTCAGCGCCGTGCCGCCGATGGTCAGCTCCGTCTGCGGCTGATCGGAAACGTTCAGCTCCAGCGCGTTATAGTTCGCCTTGGAATAATCCATCGTTTCCTTCACGTGGCGGATGGGCTTTTTGCCCGTTCCCGTGCCGCTTCCCGTGCCGGTGCGCTTCTTCTTGCCGAAGATGAAATCCTCGTCGTTTGAAGAGATGTTGCCCGCAAAGTCGCGCGTCAGAATCCAGCCCGCGTCCACCTTTTCGCCGACCTCGCCGTAGAAGGTCATGTTGTCCGTCTCCGGGTCGTTGCAGGAGAGCCACGTTTTGCCGCCGTCGTAGGAGATGCTGTCCAGCCCGCTCAAATCGTCATACGCTTCCACGTAGCAGACCTTCTTGTTCTTGCTGTCGCCGCTGAGATACGGCCCGTCCGGCGGGGTGAAATCCAGCATCGTGTCGTATTGATCCGAGAGGGACTGCACGTCGCCCATCTTATCCAGAATGACGAAGCGGACGCTGGAGAAGCCCTCCTCGCTGGGCACATACATGTTGTTGCCGTCGGACAGCAGAATCAGCCGCTCGTCGCAGATAAACACGCCGTAAACGTATTCGGTGCTGTCCTCCGGGATGCCGGAGAGGGTGAACGTCGGCGGGGAGTTTTTCCAAACGCCCGGTTCATAGTCTTCCGCCGTCACTTCGAGCACCGGCTTGGGCACGGGCGCAGGCGTCGGTTCTTCCGTCGGGGCGGGCGTAGCGCTCGGCTGCGCCGAAGGGGTCTGTGTTTCGCCCGTTTCGGGGGGCTGCGTTTCGCTCGTTTCGGGGGGCTGCGTTTCGGGGGGCTGCGTTTCGCTCGAGTCGATCTTGTTCAGTTCGTCCTCGCGCAGCATCTGCACGCTGATGGAGAGGCGGACGTCCTCCATGTCCCCCGTCTCTTCCAGCGTCATCAAATCCTTGGAATCGAGCACCGCGACATATTCGTATTTTTCCGTGTTGAAGCTGTCGCTCTCGCCATCCGGCTCGAAGCCCACGCGGCTCAGCAGATTCCGCGAAACGTTGTCCGCCGTCAGCACGTTCCTCGTGCGGATATACACCGTCGCTTCCTCGTCTTCCGCCAGATGATGTTCCAGCCACGAGAGCACATCGCCGAGCGCGCCCGCCGTGTGTTCGCCGTTTTCCAGCTCCGTCCAAGCGTCCCCCTGCGGTTTCCAATCGTCCGCTTCCGGCTCCTGCTCGCTTTCCTGTGCGGTATCCTGCGTTTCAGTCGGCATGGTTCCGTCCTTCGGTTCGGTTCCGTCCTTCGGTTCGGAATCGTCCGTCGTCTTGGAATCATCCGTCGTCTTGGAATCGTCCTCCGGCTTGGTATCATCCTCCGGCTTGGTATCGTCCTCCGCCTTGGAATCGTCCGTCGTCTCGGAATCATCCGTCGTCTTGGAATCGTCCTCCGCCTTGGAATCGTCCTCCGGCTTGGTATCGTCCTCCGCCTTGGAATCGTCCTCCGGCTTGGTATCGTCCGTCGTCTTGGAATCGTCCTCCGGCTTGGTATCATCCTCTGGCTTGGTATCATCCTCCGGCTTGGAATCATCCGTCGTCTTGGAATCATCCGTCGTCTTGGTATCGTCCTCCGCCTTGGGATCGTCCTCCGGCTTGGTATCATCCTCCGCCTTGGAATCATCCTCCGGCTTGGAATCGTCTTCCATCTTGGAATCGTCCTCAGTCAACAGTTCAGTTTCACCCTCGTCAAGGGTTTCTTCCTCTTCTGTTGGTTCATCAATGGTTTCTTCTACGGTTTCTTCTACGGTTTCTCCCTCCGGCTGGCCGCCGTTTGCCGCGTCGTTCTGCGCGTCCGGCTGATCGACCGCCGGTATTCCCTCTGTATAGCCCTCAGCCACCGTCAAGCCGGGCAGTATGGCCAGCCATGCCGCCAGCGCCAGCGCTGCTTTTCGATTCTTGTTCATGCGTTTGCCCTCCTTGGTCGCCTGATGTCCGATATGAATTAGACGACGACGCCTCTCCGTTTGTGGACAGGTTTTAGATGTTATTTGAAACAAAACCACATCTTAAACAGTATATCACATTTTTCCGTGCTTTTGTTTGCGGGTTTCCTTTTATTAGACGAATGAGCGCAGGAAATTCTTTCATCCGGAGACAAAAAAATTGGGCAGTGCCTGCCTTCCCCTCTGCCAAAGTCTGCAAAACGCCAAAAAATCCCGCGCCGCATCGTTTGCCCGGATGCAATAGCGCGGGAAGAATCTATCCATACTGAGGAAAAAACCGTTCAGCTGGCCATGTTTTCGGAGGATTCCAAAATTTCGCGCGCAACGTCCGCAATTCGCCGGCCGGAATCCATGCTCGTCTTCTGAATCTTGTAATGCGCTTCGGATTCGGTCAAATGGAACACATCCATCAGCTTGCCCTTCGCGCGATCAATCAGCTTGCGCTCCTCCAGCGTGCGCGAGAGCTTTTCGGCCTTCGCGCGGAGCTGCTGCATGCGTATGCGGCAATGGGCGAGCGTTTTGACGCTCTGCACCAGCGCGTCCGCGCTGATCGGGTTGCGCAGCATGACGACGTTCTCCGGTTCCTCGCCCGCGTAATCCTGCGGCACGATCATCACCACGTCGGCCTCCTCGCCAAGCTGGCGCGCCAGCTCCTCCCCGGTCATATCCGGCAGGCGGTATGTCGTCAGCAGCATCGCCCCGCCCTGCGCGGCGCGCACCGCCTCCATGCCCGTGTGCACAACGCCGCTGGGCATGATCTGCGCGGCGAGCAGCATGCTGCTGAGTTTGGCGGCCACGCCCTGCGGCGCGGCGATGTAAAAACGATCGGAAAATGACGCCCCCATTGTTTCATCCTCCATGTGATTCAAAGTGCGGTTTGAGCAGCGCGATTGTCAGCCCGTTGACAGCCTGCGGTTGTTTTTGCGCGGCAAAGTCAGGAAATCCGGTCCTTTCTTCGTCTGTGGGGAAGGCAATTTGTCTACGATCCGATTATACCGTTTCTTTGCGCGGTTTTCAAGATATTTTTGACTTTTTTCGTTTCAAATCCTGCACTTTCTTCTTTTATTAAACTCTCTTTACATAAAATGCGAATAAATATTCATAAATTAAGCAAAATCGCCGCTTTGCTTTTTTGCATAACGGCGATTTTGCTTTTTTATTTTTCCTGCGCCTTCAGCGCCGCGCCGACAAACTCGCGGAACAGCGGATGCGGACGGTTCGGGCGGCTTCTCAGCTCCGGGTGATACTGCACGCCGACGAACCACGGATGGTTCAGCAGCTCGACGATCTCCACCAGATCGCGCTCCGGGTTCACGCCGCCGATGCGCATGCCGCCCTCGACGAACAAATCGCGATAGGCGTTGTTGAACTCGTAGCGGTGGCGATGGCGCTCGAAGATATTCTCCTCGCCGTAGGCGGCGAAGGCGACGGAATCGCGGCTCAGGCGGCAGGGATATTTGCCCAGCCGCATCGTGCCGCCCTTCTCGTCGATATGCTGCTGGTCGGGCATCAGGTCGATCACCGGGTACGGCGTGTTGGGGTCAACCTCGCTGGTGTGCGCGCCGGTCAGGCCGAGCACGTGGCGGGCGTATTCCACCACGGCCATCTGCATGCCCAGACAGATGCCCAAAAACGGCACGCCGTGCTCGCGGGCATACTGCACGGCGGCAATCTTGCCCTCCAGCCCGCGCTCGCCGAAGCCGCCCGGCACGAGCACGCCGCCGCAGCCCGCCAGCTTCTCCGCCGCGTTCTCCGGCGTCACGCTCTCGGCCGCCACCCATTCCACGCGCACCTTCGCATGGTGGGCAATGCCGCCGTGGGTCAGCGCCTCGACGATGGAGAGATACGCATCCGGCAGCTCGACGTATTTGCCGACAATCGCAATGCGGACGTCCCTTTCCGGGGTCAGCAGCCGCTCGACCATGCCGCGCCATTCGGTCAGGTCGGCCTCCGGTGCGGGGATGCCCAGCAGGCGGCAGACGCGCTCGTCCATGCCCTCCTCGTGAATCATCAGCGGCACTTCGTAAATGCTGCGCGCGTTGAGGTTTTCGAACACGCAGTCCGCCGGGATGTTGCAGAACAGGCCGATCTTCGCGCGCACATCGCGCGTCAGCGCCTTTTCGCTGCGGCAGACGATGATATCCGGCTGAATCCCCAGCCCGGTCAGCTCCTTGACGGAGTGCTGGGTCGGCTTGGTCTTCAATTCGCCCGCCGCGGAGATATACGGCACGAGCGTCACGTGGATATACAGCACGTTTTCGCGGCCGACCTCGTTTTTCAGCTGGCGCGCCGCTTCGAGGAACGGCAAGGATTCGATGTCGCCGACCGTGCCGCCGATCTCGGTGATGACCACGTCCGGCGCGTCCTCCCGAAGGGAGACCGCCAGCATGCGGCGCTTGATCTCGTCGGTGATATGCGGAATGACCTGAATCGTCGCGCCCAGATATTCGCCCCTGCGCTCGCGGGTGATGACGGTATCATACACGCGGCCGCTGGTGACGTTGGCCGCCTGCGTCAGATTTTCGTCGATGAAGCGCTCGTAATGCCCCAAATCGAGATCCGTCTCCGCGCCGTCGTCGGTGACAAAGACCTCGCCGTGCTGATACGGGTTCATCGTGCCGGGATCGACGTTGATATAGGGATCAAACTTCTGCATGGAAACCCTGAGCCCGCGGCTCTTGAGCAGCCGCCCCAGCGAAGCCGCCGTGATGCCCTTGCCCAGCGAGGAGACGACGCCGCCCGTCACAAAAATAAACTTGGTGTGCATCCTATACCTTCCTTCCGTCCGCGCGAACGCGATCATCAAAAAACTACCGACCTATTATAATCACCACGCGCCCGGATTTCAAGAAAAATTTGGGAGAAAAATCACATTTCCTTCAATTTGTTCTATTTTTTCATTTTATTCGGCAAAAAAGTGAAAGAATTTAATACTATTTCTCGTCTAAAATATAGATAGAATCCATTTTCTGCCCGTGATGCTTT
>ERZ839823.1021-NODE-1021-length-32960-cov-7.483422_pt1 | contig 32960 bp, 33 predicted proteins | sample MGYA00519862_ERZ839823 | MGnify/ENA primary metagenome ERZ839823 (study PRJEB31850, sample SAMEA3708853) | human gut metagenome | biome: human gut; feature: human-associated habitat; material: faeces | place: China | collected 2014 ...
TTGTATGTCTCGGGATTTTGGCATATTCATGCCAAAACACCTCGCGGAATAGTGGCGTGTGAACAGTAACAATTTATCTGTTATTGTAGATATATTAACTGAATCAGCTGAATAAGTTAAGTCCCCTGCCTCAATTGCAAAAAGCAACATACTCTGCAGAGACAATGGCTATTTACAAATATGACAATAACAGGTATCATTCTTTTATAAATACATTAATAAAAGAAGGTAGAAACAGAATGAGCGGACTGGAAAAGAAATTTGCTACGAAATCAAAAATCGTAAATTATATTATAAATAGAGAATCCACATCAAAAGTGGAAATATCCAAAGAACTGAATCTGAGTATGCCAACAGTTCTGTCTAATGTAAAAGATTTATTGGAAAAAGGTATCATAATAGAAACTGGAGAATATGAATCCACAGGAGGAAGAAAGGCTAAAAGTATTGGAATCAATCCATCCTATCGTTATGCAATGGGAATTGTGATTACTGCAAATCATCTGGGAATGGTGCTGGTAAATCTGAAGTATGAGATTGTGAAATCAGAGCGGATCCGTCTGAAATTTGTATCTGATATGTCATATTGCAGTCAGGTGGCAGATTATGCGGCGAAATTTCTGGATCATATGAATGATGCAGAACAGAAAGAAAAGCTTCTGGGTGTTGGAATCTCTATTCCGGGAATCATTAATCAGGAGCAGAAACTGGTGATAAAATCCCACGCACTGAAACTTGAAAACTATAGTCTCAGTTTCCTGGAACAGGCATTTTCTGTCCCAGTTTATTTTTCAAATGATGCCAATGCGGCAATGATGGCAGAAGATATGAACACCTATCAGAATGCAATTTATCTTTCGTTGAATCAGACTCTTGGCGGTGCATTTTGCATAGGGGGAAATTTGTTTTCCGGAGAAAATCAGAAGGCCGGAGAATTTGGACATATGATACTTGTACCTCAGGGCCGCAAGTGTTATTGTGGAAAATCAGGTTGTGCAGATGCTTATTGCGCTGCAGGCGCACTTGTTGGTGAGTCAAAGGATTCTGTGGAACAGTTTATGCAGTTGCTTCAAAACAATGATGAAAAGGCAGAGAAAAAATGGGAAGAGTATCTTGATTATCTTGCAATTCTGATTTCAAATCTGCGTATGGCATATGATATGGATATCATTCTTGGAGGTGAAATGGGTGGATATCTCTCAGATTATATGATACCTCTTGGGGAAAAAGTAATGAAGTATAATGGATTTGATCATGATCTGAGATATCTGAAAAACTGTTCTTATAAGAAAGAAGCCTCAGCTGTAGGTGCAGCAAAGCATTTCCTGCAGGATTTTATCGGAAAGATATAGATTTGCCTATAATCTGCCGATATATCATAGTAAAAAAATATCTGAATACAAAAAGTACCCTGATTATAACAATGAAACGTTGTGATCAGGGTGTTTTTGTTGAGGGAATTCCGAAGACAATCAGAAGGATTGCTATAGTAAAATCTGCATAAAAACAAAATCTTTACTTTGTGCAACTGGTAGAAATGAGAAATATTCTTAAATATTTATTGACAAAGTTATATATTTGAATAATAATGTAATTACTTTAATAAAACATTTAATAAAAGTTAATAAACAACTAGAGGTTCAAAGTACATTCAACAAATAAGGAGGAAAATATTATGTTACAGCAGGTTATGACAAATCCAGGAGAAATTATTTTCAGAGAGGTTCCCGTACCAGAGATTAAAGACAACCAGGTTTTGGTTAAGATTATGAATATTGGTATCTGTGGTTCTGATATCCATGTATATCACGGAAAACATCCTTTTACAAAATATCCGGTAACCCAGGGACATGAAGTATCAGGAGAAGTGGTAAAAACAGGTGATGCAGTAACAGAATTTCATGTGGGACAGAAAGTAACAATTGAGCCACAGGTATATTGTGGACATTGTTATCCATGCCGTCACGGAAAATACAATCTCTGTGAAGAGCTGAAAGTAATGGGATTCCAGACAACAGGAACTGCATCCGAGTATTTTGCAGTTGATGCATCAAAAGTAACACCGATACCGGAAGATATGTCTTATGAAGAGGGCGCAATGATTGAGCCTCTGGCAGTAGCTGTTCATGGTGTTAAACAGATGGGCGATGTAACAGGAATGAATATTGTGGTGATAGGAGCCGGTCCGATCGGAAATCTGGTAGCGCAGTCTGCAAAAGGGATGGGAGCAGCTAAAGTTATGATCACAGATGTCAGTGATCTTCGTCTGGAAAAAGCAAAAGAGTGTGGAATTGACGTATGTGTCAACACAAGAAATAAAAATTTCGGGGAAGCAATGGTAGAAGCCTTTGGACCGGATAAGGCAGATGTTATCTATGATTGTGCAGGAAATAACATTACAATGGGACAGGCGATCAAATATGCAAGAAAAGGAAGCGTGATTGTGCTGGTTGCAGTTTTTGCAGGAATGGCTGAGATCGATCTGGCAGTTGCAAATGATCATGAGCTTGATATCAAGAGCACAATGATGTACAGACATGATGATTATGTAGACGGAATCAGACTGGTGAATGAAGGAAAAGTGCATTTAAGACCGCTGATCTCTAAGACGTTTGCATTTAAAGATTATCTGAAAGCATACCAGTACATTGACGATAACCGTGAGACTACAATGAAAGTGATTATCAATGTGCAGGAAAAATAAAATACCCTGCTGATCATAAGTATTATGTAAGACAAAGATATAATAAAAAAGACTGCTGTAAAGAAGACATGAGTAAACGGAAAGACGGAGGATGGCAGCAGGCAGGAGGAATTATGGAGAGTAAAAACGAAAATGCAAAAGTTCCGTTGATCAGTAAAATCGCATATGGATTTGGCGATGTAGGATGTAATTTCAGCTGGATGTTCGTCAGTAATTTTCTCATGATTTTTTACACAGACGTATTCGGAATCAGTATGGCAGCAGTCTCTGCCCTGATGCTGTTTTCGAGATTTTGGGATGCGATCAATGATCCGATCGTGGGTGGACTGACAGATAAAACCAAAACAAAATGGGGACGTTATCGTCCATGGCTTCTCATTGCAGCTCCGATCACGGCCGTGCTTCTGATTATGACATTCTGGGCACATCCGGACTGGTCGGACAGATCAAAGGTTATCTATATGGTAATTACATACTGTCTGCTGGTACTTGGATATACTTGTGTAAATATCCCGTATGGCACCCTTTGTGGAGCAATGACACAGGATATCGATGAACGTGCAAAGATTAATACATCACGTTCAGTATCTGCAATGGTTGCAATTGGAATTATCAATATCATTACAGTTCCACTGATTGGAAAACTTGGCAGTCAAAGTGCTAAAACCGGATACCTACTGGTAGCAATCATATACGGATGTATTTTTGCAGCCTGTCATTTCTTCTGTTTTGCAAAAACAAAAGAGCAGGTGATTATGCCGGAAAAAGAAAAAATATCCATAAAAGTGCAGTTAAGAGCGGTGATGCAGAACCGCCCATATATTCTGGCATTAATCGGACAGGTGTTATTCGGATTTACACTTTATGGAAGAAATGCAGATGTTTTATACTATTTCACTTATGTAGAGGGAAATGCATCCTACTATACTACATATTCCATGTGCATTATCATTCCATCCATTATCGGTGCTGCATGTTTCCAGCCTGTATTCCGCAAACTGAACAATAAAGGAAGAACGGCATCCATTTTTGCTCTCCTCACTGGAATTTCCATGCTCTGTATGTTCTTCTTTAATGTAAAAGAAACACCGGCAGCGTTCTATACACTTGCAGGAATTACACAGTTCTTTTTCTCTGGATTTAACACTGCGATCTATGCGATCATTCCTGACTGCGTAGAATACGGAGAGTGGAAAACGGGATTAAGAAATGATGGTTTTCAATATGCATTTGTGTCACTGGGAAATAAAATTGGCATGGCAATAGGAACTGCGCTTCTTGCAGCACTTCTTGGAAAATATGGATATGTGGCAAATCAGGTACAGAATCCGGCTGTCCTCAGTATTATGAGACATTCCTTTACTACAATTCCGGGAATTTTATGGATAGTGACAGCAATTGTACTGTTTTTCTACCGTCTGAACAAAAAACGTTACAATGAAATTGTAGAAGACCTGAAAAAAAACAGGATAAAATAAAGAGTGTCGTGAAGTGAATTGCGAATATCAACAGGGTCTCCTTGAGCAGTGCTAGAAAATCTGCTTAAGGAGATTTTTATGTCTGGAGTTTTTGTGGTTGCATTTTTATTTTATATCAGTATAATGGTGGGATAAGTCTGCAGATGAAAGGAAGACAATGCTGACAATATAACGAAGGAGCGAAGTATTATGCTGAAAAGATTCACCAGATATGTAACCCAGAGTGTTGCCGGAATGATCGGGATTTCCGTTTATATTCTGGCAGATACTTTCTTTATATCTGTATATTCAGGTGCTGACGGACTGGCAATCCTGAACCTGATCCTGCCGGTTTATGGGCTGATCTATGCGATTGGGGCTATGATCGGGATTGGTTCCGCTACCAGGTATGCCATAAGCAGGGCAAAAGGAGAAAATACAGATTATTATTTCGTACAGTCAGTAACCTGGAGCATACTGGCTGCAGTTCCATTTATGCTGATCGGAATTTTTATTCCGGACAAAGCATTGGCTTTGCTGGGTGCAGATGCCGGACTGATCGGACTTGGACGAAACTACATGAGAATTATTCTGATCGCAACACCATTCTTCATGTCAAACTATACATTTACTGCATTTGCCAGAAATGATGGAGCACCTTCTATTGCAATGATCGGTTCCATCAGTGGAAGTATTTTTAACATTATATTTGATTATATATTCATGTTTCCTGTCGGTCTGGGATTTTCCGGAGCAGGACTGGCTACTGCAATCTGTCCGATCGTAACAATGAGTGTCTGTACCATACACTACAGAAACAGCAGAAACCATGTGGGATTTCATTGGAAAAAACCGTCATTCAGACACCTGATTTCCTGCTGCCAGCTGGGAGTTTCCGCATTCGTCGGTGAACTGTCTTACGGTGTGATCGCCATTGTATTTAACTTTCTAATCCTGGGAATCGCGGGAAATGTGGGTGTAGCAGCCTATGGAGTTGTGGCAAACCTTTCTATCGTGGCATTTGCAATTTTCAACGGTCTGGCTCAGGGAGCACAGCCCCTGATCAGTGAAAGCTACGGAAAAGTTCAGCTCACTCAGGTAAAAAAACTTCTGAAATGGAGCCTGCTCGTATGCCTTGCAGTAGAAGTAATGATCCAATTGATTATCTGGACAGCAACTGACTCGCTGATTGGCATTTTCAACAGTGAAAACAATGTTCAGTTATTAAATTATGCACACACAGGACTGCGTCTGTACTTCCTTGGATTTATAGTGGCAGGAATCAACATTGTACTGGTGGCATATTTCTCAGCAGTGGATGAACCGAAAATTGCGATTGTCGGTTCATTCCTGAGAGGAATTGTTGCCATTGTTATCTGCGCAGTTATACTTGCGAAATTATTTGGATTAAATGGAATCTGGCTCTCTCTGCTTGCAGCGGAGACAGTTACTTTTCTGACGATTCTGTTTCTGGCATATAAAGACAGAAGAAAAAGAATGGCAGTTGTCTGAATTTATAGCAAGTAAAGCAGAGAGCGGGATTTGCTTGATTTATAGCAATCCTCTAAAATAATGCATCTTAATCCAGCTCATCAGAGTGTGAAATCCTGCGTCAGATATCTTTGCCGTGCGTCAGCACGCCTGCAGATATCTTCCTTGTCTTTCGCACTCTGCTGAACTGTCTTAAATGCATTATTTACGAGGATTGCTATAGTTAAAATTTAGGAATTGTCCGGATAAAATCAGGCTGTTCAATATCAAGTAGTTTGATTTTCCGCTCAATCCCTCCGGCATAACCGGTAAGGCTTCCGTCTGAACCTATAACTCTATGGCAGGGGACGATCACAGAAACCCGGTTATGTCCAACTGCACCGCCAACTGCCTGGGCAGACATGGTTTTCAGTCCACGTTTATCAGCTATTTTGCGGGCAATCTCGCCGTAAGTAACTGTCTGACCATAAGGGATCTCCAGTAAAATATCCCACACTTCTCTCTGAAAATCTGTTCCGATCAGATGAAGCTTCGGCAGGAAATCTGGCTTTTGCCCGCTGAAATAAATCTCCAGCCAACGCAGAGCATCTTTTAAAATATGGTTTTCATTTTCTTCAAAAGAAAAATCCATGTGTCCTGGAAATTCTCCAAAATACTTCTGTCCCTCAAACCAGACTCCTGCAAGCCCCATATCATCAGCTGCCAGCAGCATTCTTCCAAGTGGAGACAGATAATAAGTTCTGTAAATCATAATATTTCACCCTCAACAAAAAATAAGTGAGTACTTAGTTTTTTATGGAATTGCTATAGTTACAATTCATTATAAAATTTTCTTATGCCAAAAGCAATGAAATTTCAGCATATACATGTCAAAACAGCAGTGTATGGAATTGCTATAATTCAGTAACAATTAATTTGCAGGGATGTGATCTTGATGGGTTGTGAAAAGAGGTAGAATAAGGTATTATAAAAACCATAAATAAATCAAATCAGGGGGAAAACTAATGCTTAACATTTATCTGGGAGAAATGAAAGAAGCAATTTACCATCCGCCAACTTATTTTGATAATAGATACGAAGATGAATGGATCACAGATCCCTTGTCTGTAAAAATGATAAAAGATGTAGACAAGTCAGATGTAGTCAGTGAACGGCTGATTCAAAGTCCCGTATTAGGTCCTATTTCTGTAAAAGAAATATCAGGAGGGGTAAAAACCTTAATCTTAATGGCGTTTGATGACAGTGGCCGGATATTTAATGCATCTGCTTGTGGAAATAACTGTGCAAAATGGATTCTGGAAATTGGAAAACAAAAAGAACTGATAGTCAATCTGCGCCATATTATGGATTTTGGAGATAACGAGTTCGAGATTAAAATTTTAAACAAAGATCAGATCGTTCATAATATGGAAGAATTTATTGACATTGCTGTTGAATATGTATAGGTGAAAGTAATGAAAGGAAAATATAAAGTAATTGTACGTAACAATAAGCTTCATTATGAATTCGAAATAAAACGTAACATTACAATTATTCAAGGGGACAGTGCGACAGGCAAAACAACATTGATCAATATGTTACGACAGGCAGAAAATCTTGGTGAATCCAGTGGAGTGGATGTGCTGTCAAATGTTCCATGCAGAATTCTGGAGGGTGTCAGCTGGAAATTAATTTTGAAGAACACAGCGGGGACAATATTTTTTATAGACGAAGAAAATGCATTTATTAATACGGAAGAATTTGCAGCGGAAATACGTGGCTCAGACAATTATTTTGTATTGATCACCAGAGAAAATCTTTATAACCTTCCATATAGTGTCGAGGAAATATATGGACTATATGCATCTGGGAGATATCAGAATACAAAGAAAATATATCAACAAATGTATAGGATATATTCAGATATCCAGGAACTTCCCATAAAACCCGAGTTGTTTATTGTAGAAGATTCCAATTCCGGATATGAATTTTTCAAAGCAGTTTCGGATGAAAGGAACCTTGAGTGTGAAAGTGCAGGTGGGAAGTCGAATATTTTTTCAAAGATAAAAAATGTGAAAAACAGAGAAGTATGTGTGATTGCCGATGGAGCAGCAATCGGACCTGAGATGAATGGTTTATATGAAATTTCCCATAAGAAGAAAAATATTCATTTATATTTACCGGAATCATTTGAATGGATTATATTAAAATCAGGTTTGATTGATGACAGAGAAATTCGTAAGATATTAGAAACTCCGGAGCTGTTTATTGACAGTAAGAAATATTTCAGCTGGGAAAGATTTTTTACAAACTTACTTATAGAAAAAACAAAAAATTCTTATTTGCAGTATAGAAAATCTGCTATAAATAAAACATATTTACATTCTAAAAATAAAGAAAAAATATTGAATTGTATAGAAACTATTCAGTGGTGAAGGCTATTCGGTTTGGAGGTTTTATTATGTGGAATGAAATAAAAGATTTCGCTGCGCCGGAACTGGATGTATATGCCAGAACATCTGAAGTGCAGCTTTTACGATACTATGAACCGGAACTGGGAATTTTCATTGCGGAGAGTCCGAAAGTAATTGAGCGAGCCCTGAAAGCAGGATACCAGCCAATCTCTTTTCTGGTGGAGCATAAAGATCTGGAAGGAGAGGCACAGGAAATCCTGAAACAATATCCGGATGTGCCGGTCTATACTGCGGAATATGAACTGTTGGTCAAGCTGACCGGATTTGCTCTTACTCGCGGAATGCTCTGCTCAATGCGCAGAAATCCACTGCCATCTGTAGAGGAAATCAGCAGAAATGCCAGCCGCATAGCAGTTCTTGAAAATGTTGTAAATCCTACAAATATCGGAGCTATTTTTCGCTCAGCAGCAGCTCTCCATATGGATGCAGTACTTCTGACTGGCGGCTGCAGTGATCCGCTTTATCGCCGTGCAGCCAGAGTAAGTATGGGAACCGTATTCCAGATTCCTTGGACATATTTTGATAAAAAAACTGTATGGCCACAGGATGGAATGCAGACTCTGCAAAATCTGGGATTCAAAACAGCGGCAATGGCTCTGCGTGACGATTCTGTAGGAATTGATGACAAAGCACTCCGGTCAGAAGAAAAACTGGCAGTCATTCTCGGAACAGAAGGTGACGGCCTTGCATCACAGACCATCGCAGACTGCGATTATACAGTAAAGATACCAATGTCCCACGGAGTAGATTCATTGAATGTGGCAGCAGCAAGTGCAGTGGCATTTTGGGAGCTGGGACACAGATAAGATATAACTCAGGAGGAAATGAAAAAATGTCTTCGGCAATGATCACAGTGCAGTAAAGCTCACAATCCCGGAACTGGAACAGGTATCAGAGGCAAACGGGTGGGTGGATGTGTGTAAAGAAACAGAAAACGGATCGTTCATGGTATGATATGGAAAATGGAGGACAGGCGAAGGAAAATGGCTTTCGTGTTATGCAGTTCAATGCAGTGGTTGCAAATAACACCCATGCATTACATTTATATGAAAGAATCGGTTTTACCAGACTTGGCGTGATTCCTCAGGGATTCAAAATGCCGGATGGACATTATGAAGATATTATTCCGCATTATTATGTGCTGTAGAACATAAAAGATTTTACTGCACCGGAACTTTTATAGTTACGGAAAATTAAAATATCTGTCAGGAAAGCAGGTGTGTGAAATGGGTGTGTATTTAAATCCCGGCAATGATAAATTTTATAAAGCAATCAATTCTGAGATTTATGTGGACAAAACAGAACTGATACAATATACCAATCGTGTTTTTAACACCATGCAGCAAAATGTCTGTGTAAGCAGACCAAGACGTTTCGGAAAGTCTATGACTGCAAATATGCTGGCTGCATATTACAGCAGAGGATGTCAGTCTGAAAAATTATTTGACGGACTTAAGATAAAAGAAGATTCATCTTTTTCAAAATATCTGAACAAATACAATGTTTTCTTTATAAATATGCAGGAATTCCTAAGCCGCAGTAAGACAGTAGAGAAAATGGTCCTGCGATTAAACCGGATTCTGATGCGTGACCTGAAACAGGAATATCCTGATGTGGACTATTTTGATGAAGAAGATCTTGCTGAAAGTATGCAGGATGTATATCAGCAGACAGGATGTCCGTTTGTGATTATTATAGATGAGTGGGATTGTATTTTCAGAGAATACAAGTCAGATAAAGAAGCACAGGAGCAGTATCTTGATTTTCTGCGGGATTTTCTTAAGGATAAATCTTATATTCATCTTGCTTATATGACAGGAATCCTGCCGGTAAAGAAATATGGAACACATTCTGCCCTAAATATGTTTGATGAATTTTCTATGATTTATGCAGGACCTCTGGCGAAGTTTGTGGGTTTTACAGAGACAGAAGTCAGAGAATTATGTGAGAAATATCATATGGATATGAGGGAAATCAGAGAATGGTATGACGGGTACAGGTTTGAAAACTGTGAGCCGGTTTATAATCCAAGGTCTGTGGTAAACGGCATGCTCTTTGGTTCTATCAGAAACTACTGGAATATGACAGAATCTTTTGAAGCACTGCAGACTTATATAGATATGAATTTTGAGGGGTTAAAGGATGATATCCTCAGTATGCTGGCAGGAGAGCATATTCCTGTTAATACCGGAAATTTTACAAATGATATGACGACATTCCGGGATGAGAATGATGTTTTGACCTTATTGATCCATCTGGGATATCTGGCATATGATTCTACAGAACATTGTGTGTATATTCCTAATAATGAAATCCGGAATGAGTATGCAAATGCTGTTTCTGTATCAGACTGGGGTGAAGTGTCAAAAGCTTTAAAAAATTCGGCAGATGTCCTGAATGCAATCTGGAATCAGAATGAGCAGATGGTTGCACAGGGAATCCAAAGAGCACACTTTGAGACTTCGCATCTTCAGTATAATGATGAAAATGCATTAAGTTATACTATTTCACTGGCTCTGTATGCGGCTAGAAACTATTATAGCGTATATCGTGAACTGCCAACAGGAAAGGGATTTGCGGATATGGTCTTTATTCCGAGAAAAAAATTTCCTGATAAACCTGCTCTGGTAGTGGAATTAAAATGGGATAAAAGTGCCAAAGGAGCTATTTCTCAGATTAAACAGAAGCAATATTGTAAAAGTCTGGAGGAATATGCAGGAAATATGAACCTCCTTGTGCAATGCCCAAGGAGTATCGAGTATCGTTTGCTTCGCAAACTTAATTTATGCTAATCGCATAAATTCGCGCGGTATGTCTCGGGTTTTCTGTGACCTTCGCTCACAAAAAACACCTCGCGGGATATTACCAGTGAACAGTAACGACTTATTATAAATGTAAACCAAAAACTGAAGAATGGGTTGACAATCCTCCCCGCTTATGATATAAAAAGAAGGTCAAAATCAATCATTAACAGGGAAAGAGGAGAGTCTTATTATGAGTCAGTCATATGCAAAAAGCCCTGCTGCAGAGAGAAAATTTACAACCAGAGAAATGGTACTGGTTGGTATGTTTGCAGCAGTTCTTGCAGTAATATCACAGATTTCACTGCCAATGCCTACCGGTGTACCGATCACCATTCAGGTATTTGGTGTAGCACTTGTAGGCGCAGTACTTGGTTCCAGGCTTGGAACTACAGCAACACTGGTTTACGTTCTGTTAGGAGCCATCGGTCTTCCGATCTTTGCTAACTTCTCAGGCGGAATCAGCAGCATCGTAGGAGTTACAGGAGGATACATCTGGGCATGGCCAATCATGACCTGGCTCTGCGGAATCCGTCCGAAAACAGAGAACAAGACAAAGAATCTTGCAATCTCAATCGGATTCGCACTGATCGGACTTCTGATCGTTGAGACAATCGGTGGTCTGCAGTGGCACTTTGTAGGAGGCTCCATGAGCATCCCGGCAATCGCAGTATACTCCTTAACAGCATTTATTCCAAAGGATATTGTGATCACAGTTCTTGCAGTACTGATTGCAATTCCCATCAGAAAAGGAATCAACAATGCAGGAAACCGCTGATAAAAGTAACAGGTTAAAGAATAGCCTGCCGGAAGACAATCTGGTAAAGCAGGAAAACATAAAGATTCACGGAATCGGACTTGATAAAGCAGGACGGTGTACACACTATCACACACAGCTTGATATAGCTGCATTGCTTTGTGCGAAATGCAGGAAATATTACGCATGCTATTCCTGTCACGATGAACTGGAAGACCATTCATTTGTTGCAACAACACCGGAAGAAGTTTATCCTGTTTTATGCGGAAACTGCGGCAGGAAACTTACACTTCAGGAATACAAAAAAGGCAGCTGCCCTTACTGCCATGCAGGATTTAATCCTAAATGTAGTTTACATGAGAATATTTATTTCTGTTGCACTATGTAACGTGTTTTGAAAAACATTTCCGCAATCTGCACGTCCCACTTTGCAGTATATTTTGCAGAAAGCTTTTTCAAACACACTCTAATGTAGAGAATACAAAATAACAAAAAATTTTGTATTCTCTTTTTATTTGTCAAAAAATCTGATATACTGATTAGAGTTAGGTTAGACTAACTGAATCAAACAAATAACAAGAACATATTTCTTTTATTTGCATACAAATAAAAACAGGAGGAATAAATCAATGGATATAAATGTATTTTATGGAATTCTGATTCCTTTTCTTGGGACTTCTGCAGGAGCTGCCTGCGTATTTTTCATGAAGAAGAATCTGAATGAACAGATCCAAAGGGCACTTACCGGCTTTGCAGCAGGAGTTATGGTTGCGGCTTCCATATGGAGTCTGCTGATCCCGGCAATTGAACAGTCTTCCGGACTGGGAAAGTTTTCATTTGTACCGGCAGCAGTAGGATTTTGGATAGGGGTGCTTTTTTTGCTCTTGCTGGATCACATGATCCCGCATCTTCACCAGAACAGTGACAAGGCAGAAGGTCCGAAGAGCAAACTTCAGAGAACTACCATGCTGGTTCTTGCAGTAACTTTGCATAACATTCCGGAGGGAATGGCAGTAGGAGTCGTATATGCAGGCTATTTAACAGGTCACGCCCAGATTACTATAATGGGAGCTATGGCCCTTTCTATTGGGATCGCTATTCAGAACTTCCCCGAGGGAGCCATTATCTCCATGCCCTTGCGTTCTGAGGGAATGGGAAAGACCAAAGCCTTTGCAGGCGGAGTCCTGTCCGGGATTGTAGAACCTATCGGTGCAGTTCTCACAATCCTGGCTGCCGGCCTCATTGTCCCGGCACTTCCATATCTTTTAAGCTTCGCTGCCGGAGCTATGCTCTATGTAGTAGTGGAAGAACTCATACCCGAAATGTCTGCCGGAGAACATTCCAACATAGGAACCCTTTTCTTTGCCATAGGATTCTCTCTGATGATGATACTGGATGTAGCACTTGGATAAACAGATAATAATGCACTATGGACAGAATATGTAGAGAGTACTATAGTAAGCTGTATAGGATTATAGTGATCATCAAAATAATGCTTTATTTCTGAGAATCGCTATAGACAGAAATTAGAGGTGGCAGATTAATGAAAACAGCAGAAACTCCTGCAGGGATATTTACGATCAACAAAGTGAAAATTCCCTCAGCATACACATGTGCAGCAGAACAAAAAATAGAATATATCAGCGAAAATCATATGCAGATCATTACTATGGATCAGGCAGTATCATTTGGAGATCAGATATTGTCCCCCAGAATCTGTCAAAGCTGTATGAATCCTGAAAAAATTACAATCTATCCACTGGAAATAGAATACTTTGGGGAAAAAGTGTTTTTTACGGATCACTATAGTGTAAAAGAATGGAAAAAAGGCGATCCATTACCGGAAATCCATGAATGGTATCCGCATATAAAAAAAGCCAAATGCAATCCATGCAGAAACTGTGGAAGATGTTAAAATTGCACATATGTGCATTGAATGAAAATATGTTGAAAACCAGAATCTGAAATGCTATCATGCAATCGAAATCACAAGTAAATGAGTGTTAGAGTGTGTTTGAAAAATCATTCTCACAATCTGCACGCCCCACTTTGCGGTATATTTTGCCCGAATTCGGTTGCCGTAGCCCGCTACGACGCCCTCATCCGGACAAAATCTCCCACAAATTGTGACGCACATCTTGCGAAAAGCATTTTTCAAACGCGCTCTAGGGTAATACAAGGGAGATTGCATGATGAAAAAGTATGAGATTGGATTATATGAGAAAGCCATGAGAAATACATTATCATGGAGTGAAAAATTAAAATGTGCCAAAGAATGTGGATATGATTACATGGAAATGTGCATAGATGCCACAGATGAAAAAATCAACCGTATTTTCATGAATACAGCAGAAAAAAAAGAAATTATGGAAGCTGTATTTCAGGCGGGACTTCCGATTGGTTCCATGAGTGTAAGTGCTCTGACAAAATATGCGCTGGGCGATCCGGACGAAGAAATCCGAAAGAAAGCAATGCAGATTGCAGAGAAATCCATAGAGCTTGCTGTTGATCTGGGCGTGCGTACAGTTATGATTCCGGGATATGATATCTACTTTGGAGAATCCACAATAGAAACAAAGAAATACTTTCTGGAAAATGTAAAAAAGATTGCAGAAATCGCAGAACGCGAGGGAATTCTGGTAGGATTTGAAACCATGGAGAATAACTTCATGAACACTACCGGAAAAGCAGTCCAGTATGTAAACATGGTAGATTCCGCATATCTGAAAATCTACCCGGATGCAGGAAATATCACAAACGCAGCAGTAGAGAATCAACACGATGTATGCGAAGATCTCTCCTTGGGTAAGGGAAAACTGATCGCGCTCCATCTGAAAGAAACAGAACCGGGAATCTTCCGCGAAGTTCCTTTTCTCACAGGCCATGTACAGTTTGAAAAAATCATCAACACAGCATGGAGCCTGGGTGTCCGCCGCTACGTAACTGAATTATGGGACGTAGGAAAAGAGAACTGGAAAGAAGATATCTGTTTTGCAAATCAGAGTATGCGTACACTTCTGGACAGAGAAGCATAAATTAAGCAGTTGGAAACATAAACAATTAAATTTAAAAGAGAAAGTGGAGAATGATAGAGGTTCTTTTCTTTCTCTTTTTTGTTCACCGAAAATTACCCCGATAAGTCCTCTGATTCAATTGTGAATGTCAACTTAAATTTATAGATATCGAGTTATGTGTAAAATATTATTGACCTTAACATCGTAGTTGTTTGATTACCATATATCTGTAAATTACAAATGTTCAAGCGCTGAAAAAATGTAAATTGCACATTTGTGCAGATAATGAAAATATGTTGAAATGTAAAAATACAGGTGATAATATACTCTCAACAAGAGAAAAACGTTATAATCAAAAGGAGAGAGATTCATGAGTAAGATTAGTGAAATGACAAGACAGAGCTGGATTGAAAGTACTTTTCCGGAATGGGGTACGTGGTTAGTAGAAGATATTGAGAACGAAGTAGTAGCGCCGGGAAATGTAGCAATGTGGTGGTTAGGATGTACAGGTGTATGGTTCAAGACACCGGCAGACACAAACATTACCATTGACCTCTGGTGCGGAAACGGAAAACGTACACACGGTGATGGAAAAATGAAAGTCGGACATCAGATGGCAAACATGTGTGGAGGAAGAGCCATGCAGCCAAACCTGAGAAACGTTCCATTTGTAATTGATCCATTTGCATTTAAGAAAGTAGATGCAGTTCTTGCCACACATTATCATCAGGATCATATGTCACCGGAGTGGGCGGCACATGTGATCAACAGTGGAATGACAACTACAGATGAAAACGGAAAAGAAATTCCGGTGCCATTTATCGGACCAAAGAAATCCGTAGAACTCTGGCAGAAATGGGGTGTTCCGGCAGAACGCTGCATCACAGTAAAACCTGGTGACACCATTAAGATCAAAGACATCGAGATTGTAGCGCTGGATTCCTTTGACAGAACCTGTATCGTAACAACAGATTCCACAGGTCCGGACAGAGAAGAACTTACAGGTGTGTGCCCGACAGACATGGACGACAAAGCAGTTAACTATCTGGTAAAGACACCAGGTGGAAATATTTATCATTCCGGAGATTCACACTTCTCCATCTACTTTGCAAAACACGGAAAAGACTATGATATTGATGTAGCATTCGGTTCATTTGGAGAAAATCCTATCGGTATGCAGGATAAGATGACATCTATCGATATCCTTCGCATGGCAGAAAATCTGAAATGTAAAGTAGTTGTTCCGATCCACTGGGATGTATGGACAAATTTCCAGGCAGACTGCGATGAGATCAAGGTTCTGTATGATTTCAAGAAAGACAGAAATGAATATAAATTCCATCCGTTCTTCTGGCAGGTAGGCGGCAAATATACATACCCGGCAGACAAGGACAAGATTTACTATCACCACAGAAGAGGATTTGAAGACTGCTTCGAAGCACCGCAGAATATTCCGTTCCGTTCCTGCCTGTAAAAACAGAATTGTCTGGAGACGGTCGGTAAGGGTTTATTATGTGAGAGAAAAATAGAAAGTATATGAGGAGAAATTTGGGATGAATGTATTGGTAATTGATGTAGGAACATCAAGTATGCGAGGAATACTTTTTGAACATCAGGGGAAATGTCTGACAGAGAAACAGGAATTCTATCAGGCAACCTATCTGGAAAACAGTTGGGTAGAACAGAATCCGGCAGACTGGGAAAATGCACTATACAGCATTTTGAAACAGTCCGTAGCAGAAGCTGAGAATATGGGAGAGAAGATTGATGCAATTTCCATTACTTCACAGCGTTCTTCTGTAATTCCGGTAGATGAGAATATCCGTCCACTGAGTAATGCAATCATGTGGCAGGATAAAAGAACAAATCATATCTGCGAATCTATGGAAAACCTGAATGACAAGGTATTTTCTCTATGCGGTTCCAGAGTCAATCCGGTGTTTTCAGGCTCCAAGATGATGTGGATCCGTGAAGAACGTCCGGAAATCTATGCAAAAACATATAAATTCATGGTCATCCCGGATTATCTCATTTATCTGATGACCGGACGTATCTGCACAGATTATACATATGGAAGTCGTTCACTTCTGATGAACATCCGTACTCATGAATGGGATGATGAACTTCTGGAAATTTTTCATGTAGAAAAAGAAAAATTGTGCGAACTGGTAGAGCCGGGAAGTGTCTGCGGACATATTACAAAAGCCTTTGCAGAGATCACGGGATGTCAGGAAGGAATTCCTGTGATTACAGCCGGAGGTGACCAGCAGTGTGGAGCCATCGGACAGGGAGTAGTCAAAAAAGGTGTCATGTCTGTAACAACCGGAACAGGTGGCTATCTTATCACAGCAACAGATCAGGTGCCGGAAAATCTGGAACAGGATGCAATCTGCAACTTTTCATCTGTAAAAGGCCAGTATATTCTGGAATCCAGTGTATTAACCTGCTGTTCTGCATTTGACTGGTTCAGAAGACAGTTCTATCCGGATAGTTCTTTTGATGAAATCAACCGTGAAGTAGAACAGACACCGATTGGTTCCCACGGATGTCTTTGTATTCCATACTTTATGGGAAGGTCCACACCGGACTGGAATAATATGGCAAAAGCAGAGTTTGCAAATGTAACTCTCGGAACAACAAAGCAGGATATGCTGAGAAGCCTTCTGGAGGGAATCTGCTATGAAATCCGCAACGGAATCGATATTATGAACAAATATGTAAAAGTCTCTGATATCTACATCAACGGAGGTCTTTCCAACAGTGTTCCATTTAATGACATACAGACCAATGTCTATGGTATGAAGATCATCCGCAGGGGAAAAGCAGATGCTACAGCCAGAGGTGCACTTATGATCGCAGCCACAGCAATGGGAATTTTTGAGAATGTAGAAAAAGCATTTGAGTGTATCAGCCGTCAGGACGAAGTGAAAATTTATCTTCCGGATGATAAAAAGATTCTAGAATACGAAAGATACAGAGCACAGATGAACCGTATTTATAAGAGAGTGTGGGGGGAGAAGCAAAAAGATGGCAGGTTTGAATTCCATATTTAATTTTTTAACAAGCAATATTCTGACAAGAGCAGAGCTTTTTGTAGGTTTGATCATTTTACTTGGATATATTCTTCAGCGAAAAAAATGGTATGAATGTGTAGGCGGATTTTTCAAGGGTGTGATTGGCTATCTGATCCTGATGGTAGGTGCCAACGGACTGATCACCACATTCCGTCCGATTCTTGTGGGATTAAATGAAAGATTTCAGTTAAATGCAGTTGTAATTGATCCGTATTTCGGACTGAATGCTGCAAATGAAGCATTAGAGAGCATCGGCTGTTCCGCTGCATGGGCAATGACATCACTTCTCATTGCATTTATATGGAATATTATTTTACTGATTTTCAAAAAGTGGACGAAGCTGAGAACACTTCTTCTTACCGGACACATTATGGTGCAGCAGGCTACTACAGTTACCTGGATCGTATTCCTGTTTATTCCATATCTGAGAAATATTACAGGTGCGATTCTGGTAGGAATGCTGGTAGGTACTTATCAGGCAGTCAGCTCCAATCTTACAGTAGATGCCTGTCTCAACCTTACAGACGGAAAAGACAGATTTGCAATTGGGCATCAGCAGATGGTTGCAGTATGGATCACGGATAAAGTAGCACACATATTCGGAAAAAAAGAAAACTCCATTGAAAACCTTAAATTTCCGGGATTTCTCAAAATGTTTGAGGACAACATTACTGCAACATCTACTTTAATGCTTGTGTTTTTCGGAACCATCATGGCAATCCTCGGTGAAGATTTCATGCGCCAGATTGACAGCGGATTCGCAGAAACAACGGCTTTTCCGGTATATATTCTGATTCAGTCATTATATTTTACCGTATATCTTCAGATTTTAAATATGGGTGTGAAGCTCTTTGTAGGTGAACTGACAGCGTCATTCAAGGGGATTTCAGATAAACTTCTCCCGGGTGCAGTTCCAGCAGTAGACTGCGCAGTTGCATTCAACTATGCACCGGGAAATGCAGTAACCATCGGATTTCTTTGTGGAATGGTAGGACAGGTGATTGCAATTCTGGGACTCATCGTGTTCCATTCCCCGGTTATCATTATCATGGGATTTACTACAGTATTCTTTGACAACGCTATTATCGCTATTTTTGCAAACAAACGGGGCGGTGTAAAAGCAGCCATGATCATCCCGTTTATCTGTGGCCTGATCCAGGTACTGCTGGGCGCAGTTACTGTATGGCTTGTAGAACTGGTGCCGTACGGCGGATGGCATGGAACAACTGACTTCTCGACTGTATGGCTTGGAATTTCTGCACTGTTGAAATGGCTTGGACTTCCAGGTGCGATCATCGCTATCATACTGATGCTTCTGGTTCCGCAGATCCAGTATGCAAAATCGGATAAAGAAAATTATTTTTAGATGAATCGGGCAAGAGTATCTGATTCAGAAAGGAAGTAATCATAATGAATAAAAAAGTACTGGCAAATCTGGAAAAATGTTATTCCATAGCTCCATTACATTATAAAAATACAGACCATATTCTGGTAGCAGCAGAAAAAACTGACAGATGTATTCTGTTTGATATCAATGGAAATGAAGAAGAGACCGTATGGGAGGGTCCTGGCGGAGTTATGACAATGGTGCAGGTTCCGGGAACAGACGGACAGTTTCTGGCAACCCATAAATTCTATTCTCCTAATGATTCCAAAGAAGCAAAGATTATCATCGCTACACCAAAGGATGGAGAATGGGAAATCCGCACTCTGACAGATCTGCCGTTTGTACACAGATTTGATATCATTGAAAGCGAGGGAAAACATTACCTGATCGCATGCTGTCTCAAATCCGGGCATGAATACAAGGATGACTGGTCAAGCCCTGGAAAAGTATATGCAGCACTTCTTCCGGATGATCTCAGCAGCTTTGATGATAAACATCAACTGAAACTGGAAGTAATTAAAGATAATATGCTGAAAAACCACGGATACTACAGAGTAGTAAGAGATGGAAAAATGTCATCTATCGTCTGTTGTGATGGTGGAGTATTCCGTTTCTATCCGCCCACATCTGCAAACCCGGAATGGACAATAGAAACCCTGTTGGAAACTCCTGCAAGCGATGCCACTCTCATCGACTTTGACGGAGACGGAAAAGATGAATTGCTGGTATTATCTCCATTCCACGGTGACACTGTTCTGATCTACAGAGAAAAAGACGGGAAATATGAACTTGACTATGAATATCCGGAGAAAATCGAATTTCTCCATGCAATCTGGAGCGGGGAAATCCAGGGAAAACCGGTAGTCATGATCGGTCACAGAAAAGGAAACAGAGATCTCCTGAAATTCTGCTGGGAAAACGGACAGTATCACGCAGAACTGATAGATCACGACTGTGGTCCGGCCAATGCTTATGGATTCCATAAGGATGGGAAAGATTATGTGATTTCTACAAACCGTGAAATTAATGAGATTGCCATGTATGAATTTGACTAAAAAGGTTAAAACTGTTCTTTGATTTTTGATGCCAGAGTTAACTTTTTTATTTATGATTTGGACAGCAGAGAGTGAATAATGTAGTTGATTATAGAAAGGAAAACAGATAATGTTAGAAGAACTGAAACAGCGTGTATATGAAGCGAACATGCAGCTTCCGGCACATGGTCTGGTAACATTCACATGGGGAAATGTCAGCGAAATTGACAGAGAAAGTGGATATTTTGCCATCAAACCAAGTGGTGTACCATATGAAAATCTGAAACCAGCGGATATGGTAATCATGGATCTGAATGGCAATAAAATTGAGGGCAAATATAATCCATCCTCCGATACTCCGACTCATATTGAACTTTACAAAGCATTTCCGGAAATCGGAGGTATTGTGCATACTCACTCGTCCTATGCAACAAGCTGGGCGCAGGCAGGAAGAGACATCCCATGCTATGGTACCACTCACGCAGATTATATTTACGGAGAAGTCCCATGTCTCAGATGCCTTACAAAAGAAGAAATTGACCAGTCATATGAGCAAAATACAGGTCTTCTGATTGTAAATGAATTCAGGAAAATGAAAAAAGATGTTCTTGCAGTTCCGGCAGTTTTATGCAAAAACCATGGTCCATTCACCTGGGGAAAAGACGGTATGGAAGCAGTTCACAATGCAGTAGTCCTTGAAGAATGTGCCAAAATGGCAATGCGTGCCGAACTTATCAATCCACAGGTAAAACCTGCACCGCAGGAATTACAGGATAAACATTATTATAGAAAACACGGTGCAAATGCATACTACGGACAGAATGTGTGAAACGTAATATAGTACGTGTGATCAGAAAAGTCAGACCATAAAAATGGAAATGACAAAAATAGAGGATAGTTTGTGAAAGTCTGCAGAGACTTTACAAATTATCCTTTTTTCGAATATAATGATGTCAGAGTTAAAACCTCTTTTGATACTGATATAATGGAAAGGGATATGGAACAGCAATGGAAGACATGAAAAAATATGAAAATATGACCGTTCAGGAGAAATGGAGCATTCTGGCCACGGTAGCGAATTTATATTACAATTCAGAAATGACACAAAACGAAATTGCAGACAGGATGTATACATCCAGATCCAAAATTTCCAGAATGCTGAAAGAAGCAAGAGAACTCGGTATTGTAGAAATTTCCATTAAAGAACCCTGGGAACGTGACCTGAATCTGGAAAAAGAAATTCAGCAGACTTACGGTGTCAAAACAGTAAAAGTTGTTTCCTCAAGAGATACCGGCAAGGAGCAGATTACCAGCCGCCTGTCAGAAGTTTCCGCATATTATCTGGATTCTGTTGTTAAAGAAAAGATGGTAGTAGGAATTTCATGGGGAAATACCCTTTATCATATAGTGAAATATATTGATGCAAATAATAAGAAAAATATTCCTATTACAGTGGTTCCGATTATGGGTGCCTCAAATGTGAAACGTCCGGAACGGGATGCCATGGATCTGGCAAAAGACCTGGCTTCTGCATACGGTGGAACATATCAGTATATTTATGCCCCCCTTTTTGTGAAAAATAAAGAATTAAAAGAAATCCTTATTCAGGATGATACCATTAAAACAGCTCTGCAGCTTGCACAGAATGCAGATGTAATTCTGACAAGTGTCGGTTCTGTGGAGTATAAAACCTGGGAGAATTACCTTGGGGAAAGCACTTTTCATCTTCTGGGAAATAAAGGAGCGATTGGACATATTGGCGGTCATTTCTATGATATCAATGGGAAAGAAATCAATACTTCCTTAAATGACAGAATGATAGGAATTGGGTATGATGATCTGGAGAGGTGTAAAAATGTAGTCTGTGTTGCTTATGGAGAAGCAAAAGCAGCTGCTGTTGCTGGCGCTTTGCGAGGTGGTTTTATTAATACGCTGATTATTGATTCTGCCTGTGGAGAGAAATTGCTGTAACAGAATGGAGGTAAAAAATGGACTACAGAAAATTCGGTGAATGCTATTACATAAGAATGGATCGTGATGACGAAATTATCAGTACAATCCTCGAAATATGTAAAAAAGAAAATATCAGATCAGCCACTTTTTCCGGAATCGGAGGATGCAAGGATGCAGAAATCCAGACCTTTATCCCAGAGACAGGCAGCTTCGAAGAACAGCGCATTTCCGGAATGCTTGAGTTGGTATCTTTAAACGGCAACGTGGTCACAGGTGAAAATAATATCTGTTACCATCATACTCATGCAGTATTTTCTTATAAAGATGGTGAACGACATTGCATGGCAGCAGGTCATATGAAATCAATTACTGTACTGTATACTGCAGAAATCGAACTTCGCCCGGTAACAGGTGGAACTATCCGCCGCAAATATGATCCTGAAACAGGGACTGGATTCTGGGATTTTAACTAAACCTTAGAAAACGATTTGTTTTGATTGAGCAAGGAATTCTTGTGCAAACCTTCAAACTGATGTAAGATAAGATTACTCAGTTTGGAGGTTTTATTTTTATCAGATATCAGAGGTAAATGGATGGGTAGAAGATAAAATGCAAAAGGAACAGTTCATTGAGAGTGTACAGAATTTAACACAAGTTCTGTATACTTTTTTTTATAAGAAATGAAACTTTTTGTTCCCTGACAGGATATATAAGAATGTAAAGGTTAAAAGCTTTTAATTTTGAAAGTATTAAAAAGAAAGTAGGGTTGATATGACAGATGAAGCAGAGCTTTTGCAACGTCTCAGGAAAAGAGAAAAAAATTCAATAGATGAAGCAATCCGAATTTATACACCGTATTTGAGTACTGTTTTGTATCATATGGCCGGCAATTCACTTCCGAAAGAGGATATTGAAGAAATTGTGGCAGATGTGTTTATTGTACTCTGGAAGAATTTCGGGAGAATAGATTCAGTCCGGTTCACCATCTTTTTGTAACTGTTGTGGAAATACCTGTGAAGGGGCGGCGTCAGCCAAATGGCGGGGTTCTGATCTGTACAGATATGAAATACCGCCAAAGAAACCAAGAATCAGTCCTGTATATCCGCCACTGCAAAGGACAACGGTTATCTTTGTAACTAAGGACATACCGCCGATCATGCAGATCAAAAATCCTGCCAGAAGACCGATCGTTGTCCAGCCCATAAGTGAAACAGCCAGAAAAGCTGCGGAAGCATGTGAGTTTTTTACCTGTTTATTAATAGAATTCCATAATGTCTGATACATAATGATTCCTCTTTTCTCTTTCAATTCTTTGATTACTATTATAGAAACAGTTTGTAAAATACACATGCTCGCTAATGAAAAATCTCTGTAAAATTTTCTTTCTCTGTTATATGCAGAGGACGGAGAAAGTACAAGACAGAAAAACAATTACGTATATTATACAAATGAATGCATTTGAAAATGGTTTTATAGCAATCCTCTAAAATAATGCATCTTAATCCAGCCCATCAGAGTGTGAAATCCTGCGTCAGATATCTTTGCCGTGCGGTCAGCACGCCTGCAGATATCTTCCTTGCCTTTCGCACTCTGCTGAACTGTCTTAAATGTATTATTTACGAGGATTGCTATAGTTCGGGAAAGGTTAGGTGAGACTGTGCGTGCAAAGCACTGTCTGTTTTTACAGTTATATATTGTATAAAAATACATATCTATAATTGTAAAATATATATAAATTATCTCTTGATATTTTATAAAAAAAAGAGTAAAACTTTAAATAAATAAAAAAGAGAAATGCATAGAACAGGACAGGTCACAGAAGGAACCGGATTACAGAGAGTTGCAGGCAGGTGAGATGCGGCAGATGGTGTTTTGTGATATCACCCGGGAGCATCCCGCTGAAATCTATAGTAAGCCGGGACGTGGTCTTCACGTTACAGGAGAAGCTGTTTGACTCAGACAGTGTTAAGAGATTGTATCTGGCGACAGGTATAATAATACAAAGTGGTACCACGGAATATTCCGCCTTTGTTATCCAATTGGAAATTGGACAGCAGGGGCGTTTTTTTATATATAAATATAAAAGAAAGAAGAGGGAAGACATTATGAGTGGAATAGTAATGATGATAATAGCTATCGTAGTGCTTGGTGGAGCATATCTTCTGTATGGCCGTTATCTTCAGAACAAATGGGGCATTGACCCAAAAGCAAAAACACCGGCATATGAGATGGAGGATGGAGTGGATTATGTACCGGCTGATACCAATGTGGTATTTGGTCATCAGTTTGCATCCATAGCAGGTGCAGGTCCTATCAACGGACCGATCCAGGCAGCAATTTTCGGCTGGCTTCCGGTTATGCTCTGGATCCTGATCGGTGGTGTATTTTTTGGAGCAGTTCAGGATTTTGCATCTATGTATGCCTCTGTAAAGAACAAAGGCCGTACAATCGGATATATCATTGAAGCTTATATCGGAAAACTGGGAAAGAAATTATTTCTTTTATTCTGCTGGCTGTTCTGTATTCTGGTTGTTGCAGCATTTGCAGATGTTGTGGCAGGAACCTTTAACGGATTTGTGACAGATAATGCAGGAACCGTTACCAGGGTAGCAGCAAACGGAGCAGTTGCAACAACTTCCATGTTATTTATCATCGAGGCAGTGGGACTGGGATTTTTCCTTAAATATTCCAAGTTTAATAAATGGATCAATACTGCAGTAGCTATTTTATTATTAGTGCTCGCAATTGCGCTGGGACTTAAATTCCCGGTATATGTAAGTCTTGGAACCTGGCATATTATTATCTTTGTATATATTCTGGTAGCCAGTGTTGCCCCTGTATGGGCATTGCTCCAGCCCCGTGATTATCTGAACAGTTATCTGCTGATCTTTATGATCGTTGGTGCGGTTATCGGTGTATTTGCAGCCAACCCATCCTGTAATCTTAAGGCATTTACAAGCTTTAATGTGGACGGACAGTATATGTTCCCTATTCTTTTCGTGACAATTGCCTGCGGTGCAGTTTCAGGCTTCCATTCACTGGTATCCTCCGGTACTGCATCAAAACAGATCAAAAATGAAAAGAACATGCTTCCGGTTTCCTTTGGTGCAATGCTTATGGAAAGTATGCTGGCAATTATTGCACTGATCGCTGTTGCATCCTTTGCAGATGGTGAGGCAGCAGCACAGGGGCTTACCACTCAGCCACAGATATTTGCAGGTGCTATTGCAAACTTCCTTTCTGTAATCGGTTTGCCACATTCACTGGTATTTACACTGATCAATCTGGCTGTATCAGCTTTTGCGCTGACATCTCTTGACTCAGTAGCCAGAGTAGGACGTCTGTCATTCCAGGAATTTTTCCTTGATTCTGATACAGACGAGGAAAATATGAGCCCGTTCTTAAAAGTAGTAACCAATAAATATTTTGCGACGATCATTACACTGGTACTTGCCTATCTGCTTACAAAGGTAGGATATGCAGAAATCTGGCCGCTGTTTGGTTCTGCCAATCAGCTGTTATCTGTACTTGCCCTTGTAGCCTGCGCAGTATTTCTTAAGAAAACAAAACGCCAGGGCTGCATGCTCTGGATTCCTATGGTATTTATGATGGCAGTTACCTTTACTGCACTGGGTATGACCATCAGTAAGCTTACAAAAGCATTATTTACTACAGGCCTGGACCTTGGAAATACCTTACAGCTTATCTTCGCAGTGTTACTGCTGATCCTTGGTGTGCTGGTAGCAATCCAGGGAGTGAAGAAGCTTTTTGAAAAAAATGATGAAAAACAGACTGCATAATTTATGAAATAAAACTGTTGATATTTTTACATCAAAATAAAAACCTGAAAAAAGACACTTTGGGAAAGTTTTCCGAAGTGTCTTTTTTAATACTCAGCCAATCAATTTCTCATTCACATATTCAAATCCGAGACGTTTCACAGTATCTGCAAACCGTTCTCCTGCGATTCCTTCATTTTTGAAGAGAAGGATTGCTTTTTCTATGACTGCCATTACTTCTTCTTCCTCTGTGAAAATTCTGGTAAGAGCCTGGCCATGTGAGATTCTTTTACCCCAGCGGCCTCCGATATAGATCTTATAACCATTCTGATATTCCGGTACTGCGCCGAAAGGACATTTTCCTTTGCAGCGTCCGCAATGGATACATTCTTTAGGATCAATGTAAAGTTTACCGTCAACTAATTTCGGGACATGGACAGGACAGCTCTTTTCAATCTGACATTTTTTACATCCCCGGCATTTCTCAACATCCGGTTTTGGGATTCTCTGGCCGATAATTCCCATATCATTCAGATTAGGTTTTACACAGTTATTTGGACATCCGCCAACTGCGATCTTGAATTTGTGCGGGAGTACCACATCGTGATAGCCTACATAAAAACGCTCATGGATCTTCTTGCTGAGTGCAAAGGTATCAATCAGACCATACTGGCAGGTTGTTCCCTTGCATGAGACAACAGGACGCACTTTAGCTCCGGTTCCGCCTGTCATCAGGCCATGCTCTCCAAGGAAGGCGATTGTTTTCTCAATATTATCATAAGGAACTCCCTGGATTTCCATACTCAGGCGGGTTGTCATAGTGATCTGACCATTTCCGAATTTATCTGCAGCGTCCGCAATGGCACGATGTTCATCTGTGGTAATATGTCCATTTCCTGTAATGACCCGAATATTAAAGATGTCATCATATCGTTTGTCCTGAAGGCATCCAAGACCTTTTATCCGCTTGATTTCCTCGGGACTCAGTTTTTTGTTGGCGGATGTTGTTATTTTTTCCTCATTCATGTTTAAGTATCTCCTTTATGTAGCTGTTGCTTTTCTCTGATATATACGGCGTTTCTATCGTTGATTATAGGCTTCATGAATGATAAAATCAATTTATGAGTTTTTATTATACGATAAGTAACATTTATGGAATTCTGATATCAATAGAGTGGAAGAGTTCAAGGAGGATATTATGTTAGATCACAGAACGGAAACCTTTATGGCTGTATGCAGTGTTATGAATTACAGGGAGGCGGCAGAGCTGTTACATATTACCCAGCCGGCAGTCACCCAGCATATCCAGTTTCTGGAGAAAGAATACGGCTGCCGCCTTTTTCTTTATGAAAACAGAAAACTGATCAAGACCCCTGCTGCACAGATGCTGGAGGATTACTTGCGTTCCGTTCAGCAGCGTGAAAATTTTCTCAGGGAAAAGATAAAAAACAATGGTCTCCGCGAACTGCGCATCGGTGCAACCAAGACCATTGGTGACTATGTAATCACAGACAGAATTCACGATTTTTTAAATCAGCCGGATACAGCACTGACTCTGATCGTGGATAACACAAAGCATCTTTTGCATCTATTGGAACAAAATACTCTGGATTATGCTATCATAGAAGGATTTTTTGACAAAAACAGATTCGGAAGCCAGCTGTATCGCCGGGAACCTTTTGTGGGAATCTGTCCGAAGGATCATCCCTTTGCAGGCCGTGAAGTATCTGTAGAGGAGATTCTGAAAGAAACTCTGATCCATCGCGAAAACGGCTCCGGAACTCTGGCTATCCTGGAGGAAAAGCTTCTGGAGCATAATGAATCTTTGGAACGTTTTCACCGGCATATATGTATTTCCAGCTTTAAGATGATCATCGACCTGATCAAGTCCGGGTATGGAATCTCATTTGTATATGAAGTACTTGCCAAAAGCAACCCGGAGCTTGGGATTTTTACACTGAAGGGTGAGCCCATAGTCAGAGAATTTAATGTTATTTATCTGAAGCATGCGGATGTGAGGGAGAAGATGGAATGGTTTTTGTGACCGCGTCTTTCGCACTCTGCTGAACTGTCTTAAATGCATTATTTACGAGGATTGCTATGGATTTTGGAATGCTGATAGAAGTGAAGACGGAGCTGATACAGGGTAGTATAGACCTGAACATTATTGGAACTGATAGCCATAGGGCACCTCCGTTTTCATTTTTAATAGCTTCATTCTACCATGCTTCGGTAGGTGGGGCAATGTAAAACGGAAAACAGAAAAGGATTTGTATACGATATTAAGTGAAGGTTCCGGTGGAATATCGGGAGGGCAGAAATAACGTTTGATGATTGCGCGTGCAATTGTTACAAAACCGAAAGTGCTTTTGTTTGACGAGGCAACCTCTGCACTTGATAACATTACACAGAAACATGTTTCTGATTCTTTGAAAAACTTAAAAAGTACAAGAATTGTGATTGCACATCGATTGTCCACAATCAAAGAATGTAATCGGATTATCATTTTGGATAAAGGGCACATTATTGAAGATGGTACCTACCAGTCTTTGAGTAAAGCAGGAGGTTTCTTTTCTGAATTGGTTGAAAGGCAAAAAAACTAAGGTTTTTATACCTGTACAATCGTGCAGAAAAAACAGTATTGTAAGGAGATATCCTTCTAAACGTATGCAACAGGCTAAAGTCTGCCCGTATCTGCTACGTAACGCCGTTATCGACCGTCCCAGGCATGGTCAATCAACATTACATACATCCCCATTAAGCGTGGATTCCTGTATCTGACCCAATATAACAATATCAGAGAAGCACGGAAGGCAATCGGTAAATATGTGCACATTTACAACTTTGAACGTTGTCATTCTGCACTCAATAATCAGACACCGGCATCCTGCTATTATCCGATTCTGTTACTGGATGATCATGCAGCCTAAGGGGGGATTTTCTCCCCTACCCAGTTACATATATCAGTTCATTATAAAAAGCTTAGATTTTTGTCTTGACAACTGAACCACTATACACTTCGTATCCAGTAACGGGAAAGATACATAAATAGCCAAAAAGTACGTATACTATCTTCCATGTAGAAAGTAAATTTTTATACAGGAGGACAGACATGGACAACAGCACAAAGAAACTATTAGAAGAATGCAGTGTCGGATGCAAGATGGGAATTGAGAGCATGGAACAGGTACAGCATCATGTGACAGATGCCAAAATCGCAGCAACGATTGAAAAATCCTGTTCAAAACACAAGGAACTGGAAGAGGAAATTTCCAAAATACTTCTTCGCGCAGGCCAGCCGGAGAAAGAACCGGGTGTTATGGTATCCACATTTTCGTGGATGACGACAGGTGTAAAAATGATGACCGGAGAAGATGAGAATAAACAGGCGGTTAAGATCATCATGAATGGTTGCAACATGGGAACCCAGTCTATCACAGAAGCTATGCACCAATGCAAAGATGCGTCGTCCGAAAGTATTTCCATTGCAAAGAAGCTTATTGGAATGGAGGAGAATCTGCGGGATGATATGCAGAAATATTTGTAAGCTGAAATGCTGTCAGTTGCGGAGCAAGTTTGTAACTGATGGCATTTTTATTTATAGGTTGTAAAAAGCTGTATTCCGTTTGATGCACTCAGAGCATTTATCTGCATTACAATGGCGCTTGGAACACCTTGTGCGCTGATGATTTTCCCGACACTCTTTGAGGTAACTGCAATTACGTAGCAGATGTTACTCTTCCTTGTTATCGCAGAGATTTGCTGTCTGATGGCAGTACTGGCATTGGAGGGAATCAGGAGAATGCTGCTACATCCGAAGCCAGTTTCCAAAATGCAGAGCCACAATTTACAAACACATTTGAGTCAGACATCATGAAATACCTATGTATTTCCAGCTTTAAGATGATCATCGATCTGATCAAGTCCGGGTATGGAATCTCATTTGTATATGAAGTACTTGCCAAAAGCGCCCCGGAGCTCGGGATCTTTACACTGAAGGGTGAGTCCATAGTCAGAGAATTTAATGTTATTTATCTGAAGCATGCAGATGTGAGGGAGAAGATGGAATGGTTTTTATGACCGCGTCTTTCGCACTCTGCTGAACTGTCTTAAATGCATTATTTACGAGGATTGCTATGGATTTTGGAATGCTGATAGAAGTGAAGATCCTAAAATAATAGTTGCGCCTTTAAGAAGCTGCTTTGCCATGAAGTAGCTCCCGCAATTCTCATAGAATACATATAATATAAGTAAGTGTATAATGAAAAGGAATCATTTATGCCGGACCAGAAAATAGATAACCTTTTAAATCTTGCGATGGATGCAACACCACAGGAGCGCAGAAAGTCAGGAAATCTTAATGTAGGATATGATCCTGCAACCAGGTTATGGGATGTGATCATAAAGTACAGCGGACCGGAAAGTGGTTTGGCTGGAAATGGAATTCAGGTAGTACCATTGTTAGGCGGCTATGCAGTGGTAACCTTGCCGGAAAGCGAGATTGATAAGTATTCCCACAGAGCGCAGGTGGAATTTATGGAGAAGCCAAAACGGTTGTATTTTGAATTGTTTCAGGCAAAGGGAGCGAGCTGCATCCGTACAGTGCAGACCGGCAGGAATGGACTGACGGGAAAAGGAATCCTGACAGGAATTGTGGATTCAGGAGTGGATTATTTTCACCCTGATTTCCGAAATGCAGACGGAAGCAGCAGAATTTTACGTTTATGGGATCAGAGCATACAGGGAAATCCACCCCAGGGATATGTGACAGGAACTGAATATACGAAAGAGCAGATCGATGAGGCGCTTGCACTTGGAGAAAACCAGGGCAGGCGCCTTGTTCCATCTGTGGATTACAGTGGACATGGAACCTCAGTGCTGGGAATCGCGGCAGGAAACGGGAGAGCTTCCGATGGAGTCAATCAGGGAGTAGCTTATGAGAGTGACCTGATAGTGGTAAAAATGGGGATTCCCAGAGAAAATTCTTTCCCAAGAACAACCGAACTGATACAGGGAATTGATTATTTGGTGCGTCAGTCATTGTCTTTGGGGCGGCCGATGGTTATCAATATCAGTTTTGGAAATAACTATGGCTCACACAAAGGAGATTCCCTTCTTGAAACATATATAGATATGGTTTCTTCCATAGGACGTCTGGCTATCTGTACAGGTACAGGGAACAACGGCAATCAGCCTTTGCATGAGGGAGGAACCCTGAAACAGGGACAGACCAGACAGATAGAATTGTCTGTGAGCAGCAGGGAACCAACATTAAATGTGCAGTTATGGAAATCTTATGAGGATGAGATGAGCATTTATATTGAAAATCCGTCCGGAAACCGGATCGGCCCATTAGACGAAAAGCTTGGTCCTCAGAGGTACAGACTGGGAAATACAGAACTTTTAATTTATTATGGCAAACCTGGACCCTATCATCTGACGCAGGAAATCTACATAGATTTCCTTCCTGTGGAAACTTATGTGGACAGTGGAGACTGGAAAATCATCTTAAGTGGAAAAAGGGTCAGAGGAGGGGAATATTATCTGTGGCTGCCGGGTGGAAATACTCTGAACAGAGGGACTGGGTTTTATGAACCAAGGGCATATGGGACATTGACCATACCTGCTACCGCCCGGCGGATCATTGCAGTTGGGGCATATGATTCGTTAGTTGACTCCTATGCGGATTTTTCCGGAAGGGGCAGCAGGAGACTGCCTTACCGGAAACCGGATCTGGTTGCACCGGGAGTAAACATAGTTGCTCCCGTACCCGGCGGTGGTTACAGAACAGTAACAGGGACTTCCTTTGCAGCACCTTTTGTCAGCGGATCCGCAGCATTGTTAATGCAATGGGGGATTGTAAATGGAAACGACCCCTATCTCTATGGGGAAAAAGTAAAAGCCTATCTCCGAAAAGGCGCCAGACTATTGTCTGGGTACGAGGAGTATCCCAATGAAGAGGTAGGATGGGGGGAGGACGTTATAATAAGGTTACATTGAAGAAAGTCAGTAAAATCAAGTGTTTCCGTTCATTTTCCCAACACAGAAACGAAGCACTTTCACCATGATTTTGAAGAAAATCTGCCCGGGTTGGATTCAAAATGATATGGAAAGAAAGATTTGTAGCAATGACGTAACATGAACATCTGGTTTTGTTACAGATAAAAGTTTAAACGAAAGAGAGGTCACAGTAATATGAAACTGACTTATACAAATGTAAATGAATACCTGATCCCGAATCTCACCTATAAATCCGGTGAGCAGATGGAGCAACTTGGCAAATATGGATTCTTACGCAGAGATTATCTGAAAAACCATCGAAATTCAACGTATCAGGTGATGCTTTTACAGGATACCATTGGAGAGCATCTTCTGGAAGTGGACAAGGCAGCTAGGGAACGGGAGGAGGTAATTCTGAAACAGTTGGAAGAAAAAGAACCGCTGCCGGATAAGGAGAAAGACCAGATGGCATGGGTAAGAGCTGCCAATCAGCACAGAGCGATTGCGGAGGAGATTATTCTCAAGGAATTGATTTATGTATAAGGATTGCCAGTAACTAATCTGGCAGTAACTGATAAAAATAGAATATTGTGAGCGAAGTAAGGCGTGAGTCATAAAATATGGCTTGCGTCTTTTTCTTTGCCTGAAAGGAAGTGATAAGTTTGAACAAGAAGTTTTTGAAGCATTATATGGAAACCAATCCGGAAGGGACAGCACAGACCTATATCTTTCTGGTGGACAATCAGGATATAGCGTTGAATATTGTGATGTCAGGTTATCAGGCACTTTGTCTGGTGCAGGAAGATGACGGGTATTATTTCAGTGCAGATTCCTTTATAGAGGAAATGAGGTCTATTCAATTTACTGGAAGCTGTCAGAGTGCCTATCATTATGTGTCTGCCTGTACGGTGAAGTGGATGAATGATAAGTTACAGACATTTTTCAAAGACGCTGGTCTCGACGGAAAAGCAGGCTGGCAGTTGTTCAAAGAGAAAGAGTATCTTGGCAAACTGGATAATCAGAAAGAAGTTGAGAAATTACTGGAACAGTATATTC
>ERZ839823.1027-NODE-1027-length-32722-cov-8.215232_pt1 | contig 32722 bp, 30 predicted proteins | sample MGYA00519862_ERZ839823 | MGnify/ENA primary metagenome ERZ839823 (study PRJEB31850, sample SAMEA3708853) | human gut metagenome | biome: human gut; feature: human-associated habitat; material: faeces | place: China | collected 2014 ...
AAGGGCTACAAAATAATTGTTAGCCTTTTTTTATTGGTTATGGTATTAATAAAATGTTAAATTTGTTATATATGAGCAGGGAAGATAAGTTACAATCTTTTGAATATAAAAAACATCTTTATTAAAAATTAATAAAGATGTTTTTGTTTTTAATTATTATTTTTAATATATATATCTGCAAATTTTTCATTTGTTTCTCCATTGATTAAAAATTTAATTGAATTTATTTCTTTTAAATTTGTTAATGTATTTACTATACTATTAATTATTTTTAATTTATTTTTTTCATCTCCAAATTCTAAAAATTGATTTGAAACATTTATTTCTGCACAAGAATTTTTTACTTTTACATCATGTACAACAGTCCCATCTGGCATTAATTTTTTTAAATTGCTACTTTGCGGTCCTTTAATTAATAAATTAATTATTTCTTTTTCAGGTTCTTTTATTAGTGTATTTGCATCAATTAACCTTATCTCTGATTCTAATTCACCTGTCTCAGAATTTTCAAAATAAAGTATTACTTTAGTCTGTCGATTTTGTTCATCTGATATTTCTTGTTGAGGTGTATAATCTTGATATTCATCTTCTTTATTTTTTTCTATACTAATATTTTTATATATAAAAATTATTAACCCTCCAATAATTAATAAAGAAATTATTGCAATTATTATTTTTTTATTCATTTTTCATCCTCCTTGTCTAACAAATATTATTTCGCTAGTAGATATTTTAGAACAAAAAAATAGGTACTATTTATTTAGTACCTAAACTTTAATATATATTTTTAAATAATTTATTAATATTCCTCTTAATATATAATAATATTATAATTAATGTCACTATAAAAATAATTGATATAATACTTACTGATAATTTAATATCTATATTATTAAATATTTTAGTAAAATATAATAACGTTAATACAATTAAAATTGTTAATACATATTGGTATAATTTATTTCTATTATCCTTTAATACAGATGTTTCTGTAATCCAATCAAGATTTGGTTTTTTTAAGTCTACAATTAACATCAAAAAAGAATTTATTATATTTAATATCATTGCAAGTGCTATACTTACTATGTAATATATAATTGATATTTTAGGCATATTAATTGCAACAACAAAAGTAATTCCTATTATCAATAATAAATTACAAAATATTTGTGGTATACTTTTCCATAAAAATTGTTTAAATATAGGAACAGGTATATATTTCATAAAAATAGCATCTTTTCCTTCTCTTGAAATTGCAGTTAATGATATATTTCCTAATGTAAATATAATTTGCACTCCCCCTAAGAGTAAACATATACATTGCAATGAAAAATCATTTTTTCCTAATTTATTTAAATAATCTTCCTGTATAAAATTATCTATTATCACAGGAAATACCATATTAAATATTATTAATATAATTATTATTATAAAAATATATTGAAAAATACATTGTAAAAAAAACGTTGGATTTTTTATTATTTTTAACCATTCCATTTTTTTATATGATTTATTTATTTTATTTTTTTTGTATTTATTCTTTATTATTTTTTTCTTATTTTTTTTCTTATTTATATAAGCAATATTTTTTAATAAATTTTTTAAATATAATATTTTTCCAAAAAATAAAAATAAAATAAACATTATAGTATTTAATAATAATAATTTAAAAATTTGAATACATATATTATTAAAACTTAATTCTGTCAATATACTTATACATGGATTTATTATAATAAAATAATTATTTAATTTATTTATTTTATTATTTAAATTTTGTAAACTTTTTTCTGCATTTTCTATTTCAATATTTTGAGTACTTTCAATATTTATTATTTTTTCACCAAATATTGAATTAAAAATATATATCTCAGTTGACATCAGAATAAATGTTAAAATTGTTACAATTATTATTTGAAAAATATCTTTATTTTTTATGAATTTTGTTAGTTGCATTATTAATAACATTATTGTGCTTACTATTAGTATTAAAAATACTGGAAAAATTAATAACACAAAAAACATCATAAAATAATATAATAGTGGTTTTACTGTAAGTATTCCATATATTACAAGTGGTGCAAATAATAATAATAATTCCATTCCATATGTTATACTTATAACATTATTAAATTTTGCTATAAGTAGCTCTATTGGTTTAATTGGCAGTGGTAAAATATATTCCAAATCTTTCGAAAAATAAAATACATTTGTACAAACCAATATTGCCTGAAAAATAAATATTGTTGCTAATATTGGTAAATATATTTTTAAAAATAATATTTCTTGCTTTGCTTGTACTAAAAAATCTATTATTTTATAACTTAATAGTCCAATAGTTAAAACTGATATTATTGCTAACCATACTGCCCCGGATTTTTTATTTACTTTTTTCGTGTCCTTATTAAATATATATAAATTTTGAAAATAATCTTTTATAAATATATTAGATAATATTTTAATTTTTTTAATCATTTTTTGTAATCTCCATAAATAATTCTTCTAACGATTTATTTTCTTTTAATTCGTTTCTCATCTCATTAATTGTTCCAACAAATAATAATTCTCCATTATTTATTATTCCTATCCTATCACATAATTTTTCTGCAACATCTAGTATATGTGTTGAAAAAAATACGGTATGACCATTATCTGCTATTTTTCTCATTATCTTTTTCAATTCAAATGTTGATTTTGGGTCTAAACCAGTCATTGGCTCATCTATTATCCAATTATCTGGTTGATGTAATAATGAACCTATTATTACTATTTTTTGTCTCATTCCATGTGAATAACTTTGAATTTTATCATTTAAAACATCATTAATTTCAAATAATTTTGTTAATTCTTCGATTTTCTTCGTTCTTTCTTCTAAGCTTACTTCATATATATCTGCCATAAAATTCAAATACTCAATTCCTTTAAGTTTTAAAAACATATCTGGACTATCTGGTACATATCCAAAACACTTTTTTGCTTCTTCTGGTTCATTTTTTATTGAATGATTGTTTATTGTGATTTCTCCATCTTCTATATCCAATATTCCTGTAATCATTTTTATTGTTGTAGATTTCCCAGCTCCATTAGGTCCCAAAAAACCAAATATTTCTCCATCTTCGATTCTTAAATTTAAATCCTTTATTACTTTATTTCTTTTATCATATGATTTAGATACATTTTTAATTACAATCATTATATACCTCCATTCAACGTAATTATAACATAAAAAGAGATAAATTCCAATAAATTTATCTCTTCTTATATTAAATTGAGTATCCTCCAATTTTCTTAGCATTATCAGTTATTTTTTGTGCTTTTTCTGGTTTAACTACTTTTTCTAAATCTTTTTGGTATATATCAATAGATTCTCTATCTTTTGCCTTATTAGCCATAACAGCTGCCGCAATACTATCTTTAGAGTTTTTATTATTTTTATCTAGATTCATTGCCTTTATAATTAGTTTATTATCAGTTACTCCTTCTTGTCTGTACTTTATAGCACTCTGCATTATACTGTCTAATTTTTCCTTCTTCTCTTGTGATGACAATCCTTCAAATTCATCGGAGAAAGCTTGTCTAAATTCTTTTCTTGCATCTTTATCTTTAACGAATTTCTCATCAGTCTTATATTTCTTATATTGATTATAATCTTTTCCATATATTTCTTTTTCACTTGCTTCTTTTGCTTTTTTATAATTTCCTACTCCATTATTTATGCCGTTTTCAATACCATTTCCAATTCCTGTTCCTATTGAATTTCCAGCGGATAAACCTAATCCTGCATTTTTTACAACATTATTAAAATCACCTGTTGCTGCTCCTGCCGCAATTCCAAATCCTGCACCTATTGTTGCTCCTGCAAGTTTCAATCCGTTCTTTCCTGTCTTTCCAATAGCTTCTCCTATGTTCTTTAATTTTATAGAATCTTTCGCTCCATTAGCTCCATCCTTAAGTCTCTGTTTTACCGTTCTCTTTCCTTTTGCCATTATTGCTTCTTTTCTTCTAGCTTCTGCTACACTTTTGGACTCTTCTAGCATTCTATCTGGACTTATTCTTACTTGATTATCTACACTCGGTGGTTGCGTACCACTTCCACTTATACCTAAAAGTTGTCTTTGCTCATCTGTTAAATCACTTTGGGTTAATTGTCCGTCTGCAAGTTTTTCCTCTAATGATTCTCTTTCCATTATAGCATCAGGTGACAATCTTCTTTCCATACCTAATAACTCTCTTTGTTTATCTGTCAATTCATTTTCTGTTAGTTGTCCATCTGCAAGTTTTTCTTCTAGTGCTTCTCTTTCCATTTTCGCTACTGGATCTTCTCCATCCTTTAAATTTAAACCTGCATCTGTTGCTGATGGACCTCCACTTCCTAGATAATTTGTATTACGACCTACCGTTTGTTGTGGTTGTCCATTTGTTTGATCATTATCACTACTACTTCCATCATCCGTTCCTTCTTCATTATTATATCCATCATATAATGCTGCTATACCATGCCCAGAATCTGCACCTCTATCATAAATTCCTTTTGGATCATCCTCACTTTCATTTTTAGCCATTTTCATTGGTTTATTACCTTTTGAACCTGGACCTTTTCCAGCAAATCTACTTAGAGACTGCATTGTATTCATTGCTAATGCAGCACCAGTAGCACCTCCTAAGAATCCAGGAGTTTTTGCTTTATCTAATCCAAACATTGATCTAATTAACTTTTCAGCTGGCATTAAAAATCCCATTGCAACCAATGTATATACAATGTTTTGACTGGCTAAATCAAATGCCATTGATATCAATATCATATATAATAATAAATGTACTGGTTGTATTAGTAAATTTCCTATATATTCCTTTAACCACATATTGAATGCTTGAGCTTTTCCATCTGAAATTTTATCTAGTGAATATGTCATTGCAACCAGTGGAGCTATTACAGTTAAAAAAGCCATATATATTACCCTTTTTAAATATGTAAAAACAAAGAAACATGTATACATTACTAATATTATAAATGCTATTGCATACCCAATATACTCAGAACTACCATCTTGCATTTGAGCATCTAATCTCATTCTTCCGACTAAATTTGTAGGATATATAAATTGTGCTGGATCACCTGCTTCAGTTACTTTTTCACCTTTGTCATCATATACTTTTTTTCCATTTGCATCACATAAAAATTGTTTTAAATTATATTTGTCATCTTTTTCAATTGTAGAAATAAAATTGTCTTTATCTTTTACGTTTGTTAATGCAACTATATAATTTTCTTTATCTGTTGCTGTAGTAATTAATTTTACTATACTTTCGTTTAGATTTACAGCAAAGATCATAATATAATGTAATACAAATACCAGACACATCGATACTACCCAATCACTAAGCATCTTTTTGTATTTGGACTTCTCTGACGCAATGCTGCACAGCATCATTCTTATTCCAATATAAATCAGAATTAACATCATAATAACTACTGCTATATTTCTGATAGTATAATACCATTTTGAAATAGTTTTGCCTAAAGCTATTGCTGTACTTTGTTTAGATGTTCTTACTTTTTCATCTCCGTCCTCATAATAATAATATGAAGCTTCTCCATCTTTTTGTTCATCATAATCTTGTATTTCTTTATCTTTGGAAAAATCATCTTTTTCACTACTTTTTAAATGTACTTTTAACGTTTTAGGATTAAAAAAGTTTATATCAAATATTAGTAATTTTCCTTCGAATATTTCTTCTGGACTAATTGAATACATAGGAAATAGCGTAATATCTGGCAAAAATGCTGCGTCAAATGCATCTGTTGCAATTTTAAATGAAGCGAAAGCTGCTCCTAATGTTGCTGCCGTTAAAAAAAATGTAACAATACCTGATCCTCCAATTGTAGTTAAAACTGACCCTATAAATCCTCCTATTCCAGCAACAATAGTTCCTATTCCACCTGTTATTACAGTAATAACAACAATAGCGGCAACTGCTGCCAAAAGTCCTATAAATAAACTTAAAAGTTGTGTTGCAAAATTCAATGTTCCATTTGCTCTTGTTCCTACAATCGCTTTATGTATCAAATCCATTATACCATCACCTAATGTCATCATTAAGCTAACGATAGGTTCTATTAATTTTCCTCCTTGCATTGCAGCCTCGCCAGCCAAATCATACGCATCAGCTTGTACAACACTAGTATTGATAATTCCACCTAAACATGAGAATGAAATACATAAAGTAATTATTAACTTAAATAAAATATTATTTTTTCTAAATAATTTCATCTGATTCTCCTTAATAATCAATTCTATTTGTTCTGTTTTTAACTAACTTGTTTAAATTTGTTTCAACAAACTCAAACTCTTTTTGAGTAGGAGTTATTTGTATAATTGCAGATTCAGAACCAACTTTAAGTAATCCTTCACCCTTTCCACAAGTTACTAAAAATCCAGCTTCTCCTTCGCTTAACTTAAATACTTCTTTTAAATATTGTATTTCAGATTTATCTTGTGCTAAAAATAACTTTGTATCAGAAGATGTAAGTACAGCCTGAGCTTCTGGTTTTTCATAGAAATCTTGGAATCTCTGTGAAACTACTGCAAGTGAAACATTTCTTTTTCTTGCACGTCTAGCCATTGTATTTAAAAAGTCCACGGCCTCAGGGTATGGAAGTAACATCCATGCTTCATCGACTATTACTCTTTTTTTAGTTGCTCTACTTCTATCTTCACTATTTTTCTTAACAAATTTTTCCCATATCCATGTTAAAAGAATTTGTTGAGCAAGAGGTCTGGCAAATTTTTCCTCTAACTGAGATATGTCCAAATTTATAAAAGGTGCTCCTTCAAGTAATTCAAATGTTGATTGCCCATCAAAATAAGCCATTTGTCCATTATATTCTCTTATATATTGCTTCATAACTTTTAACAAATAACTATAATGATATCTATAATCATCATTCATATTTTCTTGTGCTTTCGCTTGTATTCTTTTATACCAAGAACCTATTGTTGGCATTTTCTTCTTATCCCTATATAGCTTATCTCCTCTGTTAAAACTTCCAGAAGACTCATATAAACTGTTAGGATTATTTGTTATTCCTAATGCAGCATATTCTTCTGCAACAGACTCTGCAATAATTTGTTTTGTCAATTCATTTACTTCTGTACTTCTTGTACTACCTCTAGCCATTGTTAATAATGCCTGAGTTACATCTTCAACTTTATTTTCTACATTAAGAACCAATCGTTCTTTTCCAGTTATTTCATCTTTTGCTGTTTCTGTTTCCAAATCAAATAAGTTAATTACTGTCTTTGAAGTTGGACTGAGTACAACATTTATTCCACCTAAAGATTCTGCTACAACTTCATATTCCCCTTCGGCATCTAGTGCTAAGCTTTCTATTCCCATTAATAGAGATGACCTACTTATTAATGTCTTCATTGTTACAGATTTACCAGCACCAGATTTTGCAAATATTACCATATTGTAATTTGTAAGTGAACTATGGAAATTATCAAATAATATAGGTGTTCCTGTTTGTTTGTTAAATCCTAGTGGTATTCCTGTTGAATGCCCTACTTCTGATGTTACAAATGGAAATACTGTTGACATTGAACGTCTATCAAATGTATGTATTTTTTTTATTTTGTCATTCATTAATGGTAAATTAGACTTAAATGCATCTTCTTGCATTGCCCATGCAGTTTTAACACCTACTAAAGATTTTGACATTTCTGTTGCTAATAATTTTGTTAGCCTATCTAAGTCATTTAAGTTATATGTAAATATTGTTGAAATTACTGAAGCTTCATATAATTTATTAAAACCTGCTGCAATCTCATCTCTTAATTGTTCTGCCTCAAATCTTTTTTGTGTCAAATTACTCTCTCTGTTTATATTTCCTTTGTCTGCCGCTACAATTCTTTCCGTTTCCAACTCATTTATTACTCTATTTAATTCGTTTTGTGATCTTGCTTCTTGAATTGGATTTATATATATTGATGTATTTATATCTCCAAAGAAATACATATCTCTAAATAATTCAGGGAATGTACACATTCTTGGCAATGTTGATACAAAGAAACTTCTTGCATATTTTTTTACATTTGAAATTATTTCCAAATAATCTATATTACTTGCATCTATTCCTGATGGTGCAATTAGTTCTTTTATTGTCTGTCTTCTTAATAATTGTGAATTTTCATTATACTGTTGATTTTTTTCTACCTCTTGTTGTTTTCTTTTTGCCATCTGCCTTACCTCCTTCATTTGTACTATCTTCATCCACTTTTTCTATGGCTTTATCTTTAAGTTCTTTTCCTATATATGGTTCATTTTCTTCTATTATAATTTTAGCCATTTGAGAAATCAAATCATCCATGTTGTTTTCTCTTTCTTCTATTTGCTTTTCTAATTCTGTTTTAGCTTGTTCTACTTTAGTATTTGCCAAATCCATTGCTTTTTCTTCTATCATTTTGTCAATTTCTTTCATTTTCTTGTTTAATACATTTGGTGCAGTTGAATACATTTCATCATATCCTGCCTTCACTGCTTTATCTAATCCAAATGTTTCAGCTTCGTCTCTATTATATGCCATGTATAACAACTCAACTAATTCATTTGACTTCAAAATTTTTCCTCTTACACCACATACAGAAATTGCATTTATTAATGATTGAGCTCTTGTATATAACTCCGAAAAAGCATTTTCTTCAATTTCTTTTTTATCTAAGTTTTCTCCAGAAGCCTCTGCTGAAAAGAATGGAATTATAATATAATATTTTTTATTTAATATATTCTTATTCAAGCTCATTCTTTCAGTATCTTGTAATACTGATTTTCCATACTCATATAAATTTGATTGTTTAGTTAACTCATAAAATGCTTGTTTCAATTGTTCTTGTGAATATTCTCCTGATTCTCTCATTTGAGTATATCTTGCTTGCATATTATTCAATTTCATTTCTACTTCTTTTACTTTTTCTCTATATACAACCAAACTTGATTCTAGATTTATTGATCTTGTTTGTATATATATCTGTATTGGATATCTTAAAGTATTCAAGAATTGCACAAAGCTTTCTTCTACACTTGTTTTTTCTACTCCAGACATTAAGTCATAATTTATTCCTTGGCATTCTACAACCATTAAGTATTTAGAACCATTTTTCTGAACTATCATATTATCTGTTACTGTATCAAACTCCATAAAGTTAAATATTGATTGTTTATTTGTTGCATTGCTACTTGTACTAGATTTAGTAGGACTATTAGTTTCTTCACTATTCTTTTGTGATTTTTCTTTAAAAAATAAATATACTAAAAAACCTATAAGTCCAAATACTGCAATTACTATTGGAATCAGTATATATACAAGCATTTGTATTAATTGAGTTGTTGTATCACTATTCATTTAAATTTTCCTCCTTTGTATATACATATAATTTTTTATTATTTTTTTTAAATTTTATATATCTTTTTAATACATCATCTATATTTTCTCCTCCTGTTTTTCTTGTTATTTCTAAACCATTTGTATCTGGAACTTTAAACATTCCTATTGCATATCCAATTAAAGCAAATATTAATGTTATCACAATTCCTACCATTGTTAATCCCATAAGTTTAAATATTAAATAAAACACTAGTCCTATAGCACCACCTATACTTGTTGTTATCAATGATTTTGTTGAAAATATAAATAAGATTCTTCCTTCTCCTTTTACATTCCTTGGCAAATTATATGTCCCCATATTTTCCTCCTTTGTTTGTATACAATTATCTTATTATATTATAGCAAAAAAAATCGATAAATGGAAGCATTTATCGATTTTTTTTTTATTTTATTGTATTCTAACTAGCACTATTCATACCACTTGCAAAAGTATATATTGCATTTGCTATAGTTGTTGCTGCAAATAAAAGTACTGCGCCAATAATATATGGTATCATTGTTTTCTTATATTCAGCTTTTTCCTCTGCAGAACCCATCATATATTTTATACCTAAAACCATTACAATTGCAACAGCAGCAATTGTCCCAACAACCTGTATAATTCCCATAACTTTATTACCAATAGTGGTTATATCACCTGTATTGGCAGTATTTGGAGATAACTCCATTCCTCCTACTGATGTTGCTGCTACTATAGATGTTCCCATTGAAATTATTAATAAAATTGTTGCAATTGTTGTTAATATTTTCATTGTTTTTTTGCTCATTTAATTCTCCTCCTTTTATATAATTTTTTATTTTATACAATTTCTGGTTTTCCCAGAATGTTAATAACATTATTATTGTAACTGTGAAAATATTGTTACAGCTAATTTCCATATTCCGAATGCTCCAAATATTACAATACATCCAACTACATATGGCATTATCATCTCTTTTGCTTTAACTTGTTGTTCTATACTTCCCCACATAATCTGTATTCCAAGAATTCCTCCTATTATTACAGCTAATACTATTCCTAATGTTGTTAAAACAGAACCTATATTATTCGTTGTTAGCCTAAATTCTTCATAATTTATAGCTTCATTTTTTTGACTTTCTGTTTTTCCTTCATTTATGAAATTATCTCCAGCTTTAAAAATTCCATCTAACGACAATGCCTCTGTTTTCGAAGTATATATTGTTTGAATAATTAACATTAGTAATATTATTTTAATCATTACTTTTAAAACTTTATTTGTCATGCTTATCCTCCGCTTACTTAAATAGATTTGTACCTATTTTATATAAAATATTAGGTATTGTTGTACCTCCCATAACTAATATGGCACCTACTAAGTATATTGTTGCTGTCTTTTTATATTCTGCTTTTTCTTCTATACTTCCAAACATATATTTCATTCCTATTAACATTATTGTTATTACAGATATTATAATTCCAGCTACATTAACAACTCCTAATATTACCCCTGCTTTCTTTTCCAGTTTCTCACTTGAATCTGGTGAAGTAATAGAATATGCATTTGGATTAACTGTTGGATCATCTGACTCTTTTCCAGATCCTCCATTTATTGTTGAATCCATTTCCATTTCTTCTTTCGTTATTGCATAAGATTCTACATTAAAATTTAATAATATTATACAGATACTCATTAGCACTACTATCATTTTCATTATTTTATTACTCTTCATACTATCACCCAATTCTACATAATATCATATAAAAATACTTTATTACTCTAATTATAAAGCATAATTAAAGATTTTGCAAGTTTTTTTGAGAATTTTTGTCATTAGAAATTCTTTTTTGTATATAAAAAGAACTCCATCATTAATTTTTAATGGAATTCTCTTATTTCTACATACTAAATGACATTACAAAATCATAATTATCATTCAATTGCATTATTACATTAACTTTTTTGGTTTCAGTATTTTTTCCAGTTAAATCTGTTAATTCTACTTCAAAAGAATATAATCTATTTCCTTTCTGTTCACCTTTCTTAAATGTCATTTTATTATATTCATAAAAATTGCTTTTTACAAAGTTTGCAAAATCTGCTTCTGTTTTAAAATAATTATTTTTATAACTATCTGCTAAACACTTATATGATGTTTTATAATCTTTTCTATTAATCATTTGAAAAAATTTATCTATATTCATCTGACATCTATATTCATCATCTGATTTATCATATGTCTCTTTAAATTTTTCCGTTGGTATGGTATATGTATCAAGTTTAACATCATATTGATTAGGTGATTTTTCATCAAAAATAATTATATTATTATGTGCATCTTGAACAGCATATTCATTATAATTTTCATATGATACTTTACTATATTTTAAAACTTGCAATTGTTGCATGTCTTTTAAATTATCACTTATATATTTTTTAAAAGTATCTAAATTTCTAAATCTACTATTTCTATATTCTTCATTTAACATATTATATGCTTTATCAGAATCACTTAGTAAAGCTGTTTTAAATTCTTTAAAATATTTATTTGCTATTTGACTATCATTTATATTACTTTTTATAACTTTATTTCTTGTATTTTTTTCTATACTTTCTGTTGTATTTTTTATGTTTATTTCTTCTAAACTTCCATATTTAGTATTATCTAACGGTATAATAGAAAAACATTCATTTGTATCATCAATCTTTACAACATAATATTGTTCTTGTTTATTTTTATTATTTTCTTTTATTGCATATACAGCATATATTGCCACATTTTTGCTTTCACTTATAAGTTTATTAATTTTGTTTGCAGAAACAACTATCTCTTCGTTATTTGTTTCTTCTATATTTTTATTAATATTACTTTTATTAATATTATTTTTATCACAATATTCTTTATCTAATAAATTTAAAATTGCCTCATCTTTTTCGTCTTGATCAGTAATTTTATATGTTGCAGCTAATGATGGCATATTCAGCTCTGTTACTTGTTCTTCATAATTTAAATTAACATATGCTTCATATTTTTTTACACAATTTTCTATAGTATAAAATTCCGAATTATCTAAAACTAATTGTATTTCCTTATTATTGTTACCATCTTCTTTTGTTTCTTCATTTTCTTTTTTTATTTCAATGCTTTTTTTATTATTGGATAATAATATTAATATTAAGCATATTAAAAAAATTGCAACAATACTTAATAAAATTATTATTTTTTTTATTTTTGCCATTTCTAATCATCACTTCCTTTCAGAACTACTTACTTTTAGAAGAATTACTTGTTGTATTTTTTTTTGCATTGTCTTTATCTGATGCCCCTGAGTCTAAACTTCCATATTCACCAAATATATCATTCCAAAATCTTACCTTGCTTTTTGCTTGCCAAGCTGTATATTGACCTTGTTCCCATGCAGTTGTTGGTGTGTCACTTAGTCTACCTCCTGATGTTCCATGTTGACTTCCACATTTTTCTTCAAATTCTTCTTTTGATTCAAATATTATCTTATTTTCTCCTTCATACCAGGTTCCTCCCCAGCCCCAAGGATACAAATAGTACATTCCTCCTGCTCCCGGTGAATTTACTGCGTGGGTATCTCCTAACCAAGAATATACAGATTGCATTCCTCCTAACGTTCCAGGTAGTCCATATCCCAATGGATCACAACCTGTATCAGCTCTTTCTTCATATCTTTGCATAATAATTGCTTCATTTTGTCCACCTTCACAACAATATCCAATTACTCTTGCATAATCAGCAACACCTTCTGCAAAACTTCCATAACTGTATCCTGATGCAGAACCATTTGGACATCCTAATCCCCAGTAATTATAGCTTCCTCCTGATTCTTCAAAATTTCCTTCTCCTTTTGCCGTAATAACTACCAGTTCTGGATTTACATTATTGGCTACTGCTGTATCATATAATTCATCTGCATGTAGCAAGAAGTTTGTGTAAAAAGCACCATTTCCGTGTTTTATTATAATATTCTTGTAATGCTTGTTTAAAGACTTCTTTTGTAAACATTGTAGTTGTTAGTGACATTCCTCCTCCTTCTCCTGTGCTGAATTTTTTAAATGTCTTTGGATCAAATTCACTAAAATCATATTCTGTTACTCCATAACTTCTATTTGTTGCTTTGTACAACAAATATTTAACTAAATCTAACATATCTACTGTACTTTCATTATTTTCTATTATTTCAAACAACCAGCTTGACACTGATGTTGTATTCTTATAATTTTTATTATGTTTTTTCTTTCTAAATATTGTCACAAAATTTGACTCATCTGATTCTGGATCATCTTTTGCTTTGGTATTTGCAACTCCTTTTACATATTTTGTAGTTGTTACTGTTCTAGATATATTATCTACTATATCTATATATCTATCATAATATTCTATTGATGAATAATTTAATTTAACTGTTACTGTTGATTCTGACGGTTTAACCTTTATCGTGGTTTTATTTTGATTGTTTGATTTTACTGGATCATCTCCAAAATAATTTTGATTTCCTGTATTATTTTGATTAAAATACCCCCCACTATTAGCTGTTGTATTATTATCTGCTTCCCATTCGCTTATAATACTACTTTTTATTCTTTGTATTTCATTTTTTAATTCTTCACATGGAGTATATGTTACATTTTCCCCATTTTCTGTTCTACTAGGAGTTGCAGAATAGTTTTGATTATCAGTCGTACTTGTTGATGTACTAGGCGTTCCACTTGACGCAGCAGAATATGTATAATCATTTGTATAATCAACTATCCATGTATTAGCTTTTGTTAATACTGCGTTTATTGTATTATTTTTCTTTATACTTGTTTTCTTGGTATTATATTGTATATCATCTCCATATGGATCATCTATATGTCCATTTATTGTTGATTGTTGAGTATAATATTTTGTCATGTCATTATATAAACCATTCATTGTTACACTTACTACTGCCTTAGTTCTATTTTTATAGCTCCAATCGTCTACATCTTCATTTACTGTTAAATTATCATAAACAGTTATTTCAACTTCACTATTATATACTAAATCAGCCAATTCCATTACAAAGTTTTTTTCTTCTCCGACTACTAGAAAAGCCCATAATAAATCAAATGGCATTTTATATTGTGATACCATCTCTTGATAATTTATTGGTTTTGTTGTCATTTTAAAAGTTTGATTAACCAATGACTGTGAATCACCAATTCCATATTTTGACTGTACATTTGGATCATTTGTCTGTATATATGTATCTGTTTCACTCCATGTAGCTACAACAGCAGAATATCCATAATCATTTTGTTGTTTAGAATCTGCTATTCCAGCAGCTCCTGCATCTGTTACAACTATATACCTACAATCTTTCATTATCTCACTTATGTCTTTCCACCCATATCTCTCTTCACTATAACTTCCTGGATTTCCTATGTATACTTGACCATCTGTATTTATATCTAGTAAAGTCATTATATGTCCTACCTTTGTAAAATCACTATTTGGACCTACAGATACTAGCATAACTTTTCCATTTCTAAGATTATCTTGTATTACTTCTGCACTTGGACTTTGAATTACTTCACACTGCATCCCTAATGCATTCATTTCTTTTTCCAAGGTTCCATATGATGTATAACTCATGTCAGATGCTATATCACCTGGTGTAAGTCCTGAATTTTGTAATCCACTTGATAGTATCGCTATTGATGTAGGTCCACATCCTGAAAAATGTATTGTCCCATCCCAATATGAATTTGACTCATATGAGCCTAGATATTGTTGATATAGTGTATATGTTATTCCTGCTGATGAAGTATATTGTTTTTCATATCCATCTCCACTAACTTCTTTTTCTACTGCTGTTTCTTTTGTTGTTTTTTTAGTAGTAGTTTTTTTACTCTCTGTTGTTTTCGTCTTTGTTGTATTTTTATCATTATTATTTGTCTTACTTGCAGTTGAATCACTAGTTGTTCCTCTTGTTTTATTTCCATCTGGCCATCCCCATCCTAGCCATCCATGTTGTTCTTGCCCATTTATATCTTCTAATACATTATCTCCGTTTCTTGTGGCATTTTCTTGCCATGCTATCCAGTCTTCTAATGTAGATGTCTGTATCCCTGTACTTCCACTATCTATTACTTTTCCTCCACCTATGTAAATTCCTACATGTCCATATTTTCCTCCTGCTGTTCCTGATCCTGTTCCATATACTGCTGCTCCTATTGGTATTGCCGATTTGTCTGTTGATACTCCATATGCTAAATATGATTCATATGCTGATTCTTTTCTTATTGGTGTTAATCCTGCATTTTCATATACATCATTTACCCATCTTAAACAATAGCTTTCTCCTGGCCATGGAGTAGAATTTGTTGCATCTATTATTGCCTGAGATACATCTGTCATTGCTCCATCTCCAGCTGCTACTTCTTCTTTCTTTGTTGTTGATGTTGTTGCTTTTGTTTTCTTTAATGTAAAATGACTTAATGCATTCTGTTTTGCTGTTTCGCTTCCTGTTTTATTATATTCATCTATATATCCTTGAAAAGTCTCCTGATCTACATATGTCATTGTTGTTTTAGTATTATCAGTTCCTGCTCTTTTAAATTTTATTATTCCTTGTAAACTATCTGAATCTTTTAGTACTTTATCCCAATCTATTTTTTTATCTGGGTCTTTTCTTAAATCTGGATATTGAGTTACAACTTCCGCATTCATTAACTTTAGTAACTCTTCTGGTTTATCTAGGTATTTATCAACATCAGACCCATTGTCCTTCATTTTTTTCCATAGATCTTTAGCATTTGTAGTACTAGATATTTTTCCGTCAGTACTTACTTCAACATTATTTACATATTGTGATGCACCATAATTCGTATTTCCCCAATCTCCTTCTTTATATGTACCATCATCTATTGTTATAAAATATACAGCCGCGGCTAGCAACATAAAAATAAGTAATATCGGTAATAGTATTAGTAATATTTTTTTTGCTACTTTTTTTCCCATAGTTTTTGCTTTTTTCTTTATTTCATTTTCTAAATCAGGCATTATCTCACCTCTATTCCTTTACACATTAGCTCTAAATTCTATTGTATCACTTAATTGATTATCATTAAATATAATATTAGAAAATACAATAGCTTTTATACTTTTAGTAGATATATACGGACTATAAAATTTAATTGTTACCTCTGCTGTTTGTCCTCTTTGAAATGTTAAAGTTTCATCTGTCAATTCGTTGTTATAATAAGAATATTGTCTTCCATTGCTATCTTCAATATATGTTGTTTTGGTACTAGTTGTAGTATCTAATTTTATAATACCGTTAGTTTTATTTGTAACTTTTATTGTATATTCTTCAAAATCTTTATAAGTATTTTTATTTAGCACTTCCATAGTAATATTATCCTTTGTTGTAGTTTTTTCAATTTTAGTTGTACCAATATAGTTATTTATATTTAATTTGTATTCATTATCAACTTTCTTTATAGTTATGTAATCTTCTTTAGCATAACCTGTATCTTTCCCAGTTGATAAGATATCTTCTCCCATTCTAACTTTATATATGTCTCCTACCCAGTTTTCTATTGTACATGTTCTTTGTTTCCCATTAAAAACATCTCCATAATATGCATTTTTAAAAGCATCTAAAGTAGGATACATTTGTTGTTTACACTCTTCTGTAATTAAATTATATGCCTTCTCAATTTCCTGTTTATTACAATAGTCAACAAATTTATATATTGTATCTGTTGCATTTTTTAAATTTTCTTTTGATACTTCACTTCCATTTACCGCAGATTTATTTGATATTAAGCCTTTATTATCGTTTTGTGTAGTAGTGTTAGCATTTGTAGTATTAGATGCAGCTACATTTTCTATAGATTTTTTGTTTTTTATCTGAACTAACTTATTTAATAGTTGTAGTATTATAAATAAGAAAATTATAAACGCTCCTATTTTTATAATTTTATTTTTATTATCATAAAAAAATTTTCTTAATTTGTGCATATTATCGCCTCCGTTTTTTATATAAAATCTCTATTTTATTATAAAACAACCTTTATTTTTTTTCAAGTTTTTTGTAATATTTTGTTTTAATATTAACCCTTTTATAAAAATATAAAGAAATTTGATATGCTTAAAAAATGACCCTACTCTGTAAGGTCACTTTCTATAATAATTTTCAGATATCTTTCATGTCAATTTTACATATAACATATCATACTCTATCTAACTTATGTATTTCTTCCCAATACAATTTAGCTCGATTTTTATAATTATTAGCACAATAAAACTTATATGTTTTATATAAAAATGCTATATTAGGATTATTCTCAAAATAATAAGCCTCGCAATAAGCAATTTCGTTTTTTGCCTTATAAATTAATCTTTCTTTTTCTTTTGGCGTATCACTTAAAATTATTTTATACATATAAACATGAATCATATGATAATGAGCAGCATCATTGTTAACATCATTAACCTGCGCACGAACTAAATAATTATATGCTTTATTTATATCATTAACATCAATATTATATTTTTTTAATGCTTTTAGCAACTCTTTTTTATCTAAATCACATGTATATTTTAAATTATCTAAGTGTCCATCGAGGTCTACTGCCTTATCAAATTGTTTTAATATATTTGAAGCTAAACAAGTTAAAGTTTTTACATCATTATTATCAATATTTTTTGCAAGTTCATATTGATGATATGCCTCTTTCATTCTTTTTATCCAGTCTGATGTTTGTATGTTTTTTCCTTCATCATTATTCTCAAAAGTCAGTTCAAGTTCAATGTTTGCACCATAATTTCGATAATCTTTTGAATATCTTGTATTTCCATAATTTTCACAAGCTTTTTGACTAAATCTTACTGCTCTTTTTACGTTTTCTTTTGCTTTTTGCTTATCTTCATTTTTATTGTATTTATATAAAATTTGATTAATATATGCTCTTACATTATATAAGTATTGATTTACAATTTCAGAATTTTCGTTTTTTTCAAAAATACTCAATTCATAATATTTATCTGCTTTTTCAAGACATTCTTCGCCTTCTAATATATTATTTTTAGCATTTAAAAATAACATTCCTCTGTAATAGTAATATTCTCCTTTTTTACAATTAATATAACTTTTCATTATGTTCTCTGCTACATTAGATTCATTAATGTATTCTTTTGTATTTTCTATTTTTAACTCATTTTTTAATTCTTCTATTTTATTTTTAAAAATACTCAAGCTTGTTTCCATTTCTATATAATTTTCAGCATTATAATTCTCAATTACAGCATTCATTGTGTCTTCAACAGAAACAATTTTCTTTAAAGTTGTATAACTTAATGTTTTTATACAATTTTCCTTTATTTCTTTCACATAATATTGTTTTATTCTATTTTCTTTTGCTGATTTTTCTTCTAATTTTTCTAATGTTAGAATTTTACAGTCTTCTTTAAATTCTTCTAATTCTTTTTTTGAATTTTTTACAATACTTTCTATATCTTCAATGTTTTCTCTATTAACTAGGTTGTAAATATTTAGACCAGCCCATATGCTTATAATTACACCTAAAATTTCTAAATATGCTACATTTGTTTGATCATCAAATGTTTTTATAAAGTTTTCTATATCACTTATGTTTTCTGCAGATATCCCTTGTGTTTTTAATAGTAAATGTATTTGATTTATTGTTTGAAAATCAAATTTAAGATATACAAAATGTAAACTTAGCATTATAAAAAACATAACTACACTTAAAATAACAAATATTTTTATTATACTTTTTCCGTTTTTCCCCATTCTACTTCTTGTATGATATATATAATTAATTAAATAAACCATATACTCCTTTCTTAATTTTTTTATAACACTTTATTATGTTACTATATTTTCCATTTTTTTCAATATTTCTTCAACAAAAAAATCCAGAATAAAAACGCAAAAAAGCATTTGCATCTTTATTCTGGTATCAGATAACATAGTCTATTCCTCATATATTTTCTTTAATAATGCTTCCTCTAATGTTTTTGAAAAATTAATTTTTAATTTTTCAGCTTTCGTATTTATCCATTTTGGAATATTAACTGTCTTTTTAACTAATTCTTTTCCCCATTGTTCGGCATATGAGCTTATATCTACAGCTATATAAGTTTTAAATTTTGAAGTATAATCCCAATTCTCTATTTCTAAATTTTTTTCTAATTTTTCAAATGATACTTTTTCAATGCTATCCGCCTTAGGTATTTTATCATCTTCTTCCATTAGATCTAATACAACACTTGCAATTAACTCCTCTGCCATTTCCATTGCCTCTTGTAATGTAGAACCACATGTACTTGCATTATCTAAGTCTGGAACAAATACTGAATATCCATTTTCCTTTTCTTTATAAAATAATACTGGATAAATAACTTTCATATTTTTTCCCTCCATCTATTACAAGCTAGGGTCTATTTCAACCCTGCTTGTTTTAAGATATTGTTAAGAGTTCCTTTCGGTATATCTCCTTTATGATTAGGCACCGGAATGCTTCCGTTTCACCTTATGGTTCTTATATATGTAATGCGAACCATTTGTATGATGATGATACCAATCATTAGAAGTTAACAATTTCTCTAGTTCTCGAAATGTCATGATTTTTCCTCCTAACAATTTAATTGTAACACGTACAGTACGTATTGTCAATATGATTATATTTATATTTTATGAAAAATTTTTAATATTTATGCATATCTTTTATTTAAAATAAAAAATCTAGAAACATATCTTGTTTCTAGATTTAATCTTGGCGGAGATGAGAGGGTTCGAACCTCCGCGCCGTGTTACCGACCTAACTGTTTAGCAAACAGTCCCCTTCACCACTTGGGTACATCTCCATTTGTGATTGTCAAACAATTATTTTATATTTAAAAACATATCATTTTAAAATAAATGATATGTTTAAATTTACTTGGCGGAGAGGGTGGGATTCGAACCCACGGTACGCTATAAACGCACGCCAATTTTCAAGACTGGTGCCATAAACCAACTCGACCACCTCTCCATATCAATAGACAAATGTCCAGCGACAGTATTTATATTAGCACACTTTACTGTCGCTTGTCAATAGTTTTTATCATTTATTTTTAATTTTCTTTAATTAACTTTAGCATTCTCTCTAAATCCTCATTATTATGGTATTCTATAATGATTCTTCCTTTTCTCTTTCCTTGGTCTAATTTAACTTTTGTTCCAAAAAAACCTTGGAATCTATCTTCAATATCCTCATATAAGTATTTGTATTGAGGGTCTAGTTTCTTTTCCCTTTTAGTTATTCTGTTTTTACTTTCGGCTTGTCTTACAGATTCACCTTTTTCAATCATTCTTATTGCAGCTTCATATTGACGTTTTGGATCACTTATACCAGCTAAAGCTTTGCAATGTCCCTCTGTTAGTTTACCCTGTTTTACCAATTCTAACACATCTGGTGCTAAATATAAGATTCTTACAGTGTTTGATACACTACTTCTACTTTTTCCTATCTTTTTAGAAACTTCTTCTTGTGTAAGTCCATATCTATCCATTAAACTTCTTATTCCCAAAGCTTTTTCATAAGGATTTAAGTCTTCTCTTTGGATATTTTCTATTAATGAAATTTCTCTGTTGGTTTGTTCGTCTGAATCTCTTATTATCGCTGGAATCTCTTCTAGCCCAGCTAGTTTAGCAGCTCTCCATCTTCTCTCTCCTGCAATAATTGCATAATATCCATTTTCTTTTGATACTACAATTGGTTGTATGATTCCATATGTTTTTATAGATTCTGAAAGCTCTTCCAAAGATTCTTGGTTGAAATTTTTTCTTGGCTGTTCTCTATTTGGTTCAACTTCTGTAATTCTTAATGTTTTTAAATTTTTACTATCTGCCGTCTCTTCTGGTTGAGTATTTTCTTCTTCTAATGTCTGCATTTCTAATGGTGCACCGCCAAACAATACATCTAAACCTTTTCCTAATCCTGTCATTTTTGCCTTTGCCATTTCTATTTCCCCCTAATCTATTATAAATATTTTTCTATTTATGCATTGTTTTTTAGAAATTCTTTTGCTAATTTCTCGTATGCCTTAGCTCCTTTTGATCTTGCATCATAAACTGATATAGGCATACCATAACTTGGAGCCTCACTTAGTCTTACATTCCTTGGTATTACTGTTTTATAAACCTTTCCTTCAAAGTATTTTTTTACTTCTTTTACTACTTGATTAGAAAGATTTGTTCTTGCATCATACATTGTTAATAATGCTCCCTCAATTTCTAGTCCTTTATTTAAGTGTTTTTTTACTAAATTTACTGTATTTAATAGTTGTCCTAGTCCTTCAAGCGCAAAATATTCGCATTGTACTGGAATTAATACACTATCAGATGCTGTAAATGCATTTAATGTTATTAAACCTAAAGATGGTGGACAATCAATTAAAATAAAATCATATAAATCTTTTATTTCGTCTAGTTTTACCTTTAATCTTTGTTCTCTTGACATCATTGATACTAGTTGTACCTCAGCTCCAGCCAAACTAATGTTTGATGGACATATACTTAAATTTTTTATTGATGTTTTTTCTACTGTATCAATAAAAGTAGTGTCTCCTACTAATACATCATATACAGATAATTCTAATTCCTTTGTAACTCCTAGTCCACTAGTTGCATTGCCTTGTGGGTCTGTATCTATTAATAATACTTTTTTTCCTTTTTTGGCTAACAAAGTGCTTAAATTTACTGTTGTTGTAGTTTTTCCTACTCCGCCTTTCTGGTTTGCTACTGATATTATTTTTCCCATTTTACGTCATCCTTTCCTTTAAGACATAAGTTTTTTCTTTTGACATTAATATAATATATAATATTTGCAAATAAGTCAATGCTTTTTTTATATTTTTTCATTATTATTTGTTACAAAATATTGTTTTTTAGTAATTTATAAAGAAGCCCTATAAATATAAACTTTGAATGAAATGTCGAATGTGCATGAAGAAATTTTAAAAATTCTATGCAATTTTATGGTAAGAGTTCACGATAGTGGAAAGGACCCATAAAATAAATTAGAATTTCTTAAATTTCGTAATAAGCCGAGACATGAAATGAAAAGTTTATATTTATAGGGCTTCTTTATATCTTATAATAAAATACTACATGTAACTTTTTAGTGAAAAAAATCACTCCACTTTTTGTGTGGAGCAATTTAATATTATTTTATTGGTTCCTTTGCAGGAGTTCCTGCTTTTCTAGGATATATTGCAGGTGTACATTTATTCTTATCTATTATAATTATTGTTCTTCCAATATCACTTTCGGGCAAATCAAATTCTTCTATTTTTTCTATTTTTCCTCCCAGAACTTCTATTGCCTTTTGGGCATCGTTTATTTCTTCTTTTGCATTTGATGCCTTCATGCTTATAATTTTTCCACCAATTTTTACAAGTGGAACTAAATATTCTGACAATGTTGCTAAATTAGCAACTGCTCTTGATGTAGCTATATCAAATTTTTCTCTATAATTTTTATTTTGTCCAAATTCTTCTGCCCTTGCATGAACAATCTCTATGTTTTTTAAATTTAACTCTTTTACAACTTCTTGCAAGAAGATTAATCTTTTATTTAATGAATCTACAAGAGTTATTTTTAAAGTTGGATTCATTATACTTAACGGTACTCCTGGAAAACCAGCTCCTGTTCCAACATCAACTAATTTAGAATTATCATCAATATATTTTAATATCGTTATAGAATCTATAAAGTGTTTTAATATAATCTCTTTAGGTTCGGTTATTGCTGTTAAATTCATTTTTTCATTCCATTCAATTAATAAATTCATGTATTTATAAAATTGTTCAATTTGCTCCACAGAAAAACGAACACCTAGAATCTTTGATTTTTTCGACATTTCCTCTTCAAATCTTTTCTTTTCCATATTATATTTCATTCCTCCTTAAAATTTCAACCATAATTTTTTATTTATTGCTTAAAGTTTGTAAATAAACAAGCAAAACTGAAATATCAGCAGGAGAAACTCCTGATATTCTAGAAGCTTGACCAATTGAATGAGGTTTATGTTTGTTTAATTTTTGTCTAGCTTCTAAGCTTATTCCATTAATTTCTTCATAATTTATATCTTCTGGAAGTAATTTTTTCTCCATTTTCTTAAATTTTTCAACTTGTGCTTCCTGTAATTTAATATATCCATCATATTTTACTTGAATTTCTACTTCTTCTCTTACTTGTTCTCTTAATTCTGGTCTATTTTCATCAATTGCTGCAAGTGAAGCATAAGTTATTTCTGCTCTTTTCAATAATTCTGAAAGTTTTGAACCTGTTGTAAGCTCAGAAGTTCCTTGTTCCTTTAAGAATTTATTTACTTTTTCTGTTGGTTTTACTATTGTTTCTTCTAATCTTTTCTTTTCTGCTTCAATCTCTTTCTTTTTCTCAAGAAATTTATTATATCTTTCATCTGAAATTAGCCCTATTTCATGTCCTTTTTCTGTTAATCTTAAATCTGCATTATCTTGTCTTAAAAGAAGCCTATATTCTGCTCTAGAAGTCATCATTCTATATGGTTCATTCGTTCCTTTTGTTACAATATCATCAATTAAAACTCCTATATACGCCTCTGTTCTGTCTAAAATTAAAGGTTCTTTTCCTTTTATTTTTTGTGAAGCATTAATTCCAGCAATTAATCCTTGACATGCAGCCTCTTCATATCCAGAAGTTCCGTTTGTTTGACCTGCAAAAAATAATCCATCTATTTTCTTATATTCTAATGATAATTTTAAGTCTGCAGGATCTATACAATCATATTCTATAGCATATGCCGGTCTAGTAAATTCACAGTGTTCTAGGCCTGGAACCGTCCTATACATAGCTATTTGAACATCTTCTGGAAGTGATGAACTCATTCCTTGAATATACATTTCATCTGTATCTATTCCGATTGGTTCTACAAATATTTGATGTCTCTCCTTGTCTGCAAATCTGACAACTTTATCTTCTATTGATGGACAATATCTTGGGCCTGTTCCTTCTATAACTCCTGCATATAATGGTGATCTATGCAAATTTTCTCTAATAATTTTGTGTGTTTCAGCATTTGTATATGTTAAATAACAATCTACTTGATCAAATTCTTTCATTTCATCTTCAAAAGAGAATGGAATTATTCCATCATCCCCTTTTTGTACTTCCATTTTTGAAAAATCTATACTTTTTTTGTTTATTCTAGCTGGTGTTCCTGTTTTAAATCTAACTAATTTTACTCCTAATTTTTTCAAACATTCTGATAGTTTATTAGCTGGGAATACTCCATCTGGGCCACTTTCTTTTGAATATTCACCAATGAAAATTTTTCCTTTTAAATATGTTCCTGTTGCTACAATTATTGTTTTTACACCATATATTGCTCCAACATCAGTTTCAACTGTTTCTACTTTATTATTTTTTAGTGTTATGTTAACAATTTCTCCTTGTTTTAAATCTAAATTCTCTTGTTTTTCAAGAGTATGCTTCATTTCCATTTGGTATCTTTTTCTATCTGCTTGGGCCCTCAAAGAGTGTACTGCTGGGCCTTTTGAGGTATTTAACATTTTAATTTGTATCATTGTTTTGTCAATATTTTTACCCATTTCTCCACCTAAAGCATCTATTTCTCTTACTAAATGTCCTTTTGAACTTCCTCCTATATGTGGATTACAAGGCATATTTGCTACAGCTTCTAGGCTTAATGAAAATATTGCTGTTTTCATTCCAAGTCTTGCTGCTGCTAGTGCTGCTTCACATCCAGCATGTCCTGCTCCAATAACTACTACATCATAATCTCCTGCATAGTAACTCATTTTTTATTTCCTCCATTTTTCTATTTTATATTATATTACCAATTAGTTTTATTTCTTTTTATTTTAAATTTTCAGCCATTTTTATTGTTTTTATAACAAGTTATATGTTTTTTGTCTTAAATTGTCTTATTTTTGATTTTAAAGTTCTGTTTTTTTATTTTCCTAAACAGAATTTTGAAAAAATTTCATTTATTATATCTTCTGTTACAACTTCTCCTGTAATTTCTCCTAAATCCTCTAAAATTTCTTTTATATAAATTGTTATAATATCAATTGGCATATTTATTTCTAAAGCCTCTTTTGCTTTGTTAACATTTTCTAAAGATTTAGAAATAATATTTTTATGTCTTATATTTGTTATCAATATTTCATTATCTAAGTTAATTTCATTCAAATTAAACAATTCTGCTATTTTTTCGTATAATTCATCTATTCCAGACTTATTTAAAGCTGATATTTTTAAAATATTTTCTGTAATACTTGTAAATCTTTCATCATTTTCATCAATTTTTGAATTTAAATCTGATTTATTTAACAAAATTATTGATTTTTTTCCTTTTATTAAATTCAATATTTCTATATCTTCTTCCTCTAAATCCTTAGAGCTATCAAAGATTGCTATAATTAAATCTGCATCATTAGCTTGCTTTATTGATTTTTCTACACCTATTTTTTCTACTTCATCTGATGCTTCTCTTATTCCTGCAGTATCCACTAAATTCAACGGAATTCCATTAATAGTTACAAATTCTTCTATTGTGTCTCTTGTAGTTCCTGCAATATCTGTAACTATTGCCCTATCTTCTTTAAGAATTGCATTCAAAAGTGAAGATTTTCCTGCATTTGGCTTTCCTATAATTGCTGTTTTTATTCCGTCCTTTATTATCTTTCCATTATCAAATGATTTTTCTAATTTTTTTAATTTTTTTCCTACGCTTTCAAGCATTTGAGCTATTTCTTTTTCTTGAACTTCTGGAGTATCATATTCTGGATAATCAATTGTAACTTCAATATTTACTAAAACATCTAATATTTCTTGCTTAATACCTTTTATTTCCTTTGATAAGTAGCCCTCAAGCTGTTTTATACCACTTTTAGCTTCTTTGTCCGATTTGGCATTTATAACATCTATAACAGACTCTGCCTGTGCTAAATCTATTCTTCCATTTAAAAATGCTCTTTTAGTAAATTCACCTGGTTCCGCTAGTTCTGCGCCATTTTTTAGGCATATTTCTAATATTTTTTTTACTACTACATTTCCACCATGTGAATTAATTTCACACATATTTTCTGTTGTATAGCTTCTAGGCGCTTTAAAATATGAAACTAAAACTTCATCAATAATTTCATTATTTTCGACTATATGTCCGTATTTTATAGTATATCCTTTAATATCTTCAATTTTTTGTGATGTTTTTGGCTTGAATATTTTATCTAATATTTCGAATGATTTTTCTCCACTCATACGTATTATCCCTATGCCTCCAATGCCTGGGGCCGTAGATATTGACACTATTGTACTCATATTTTTCCTCCTTCATACTAAAAAAAGTCAAAGTTAAATTTAACCATATGCATTCATCTTCTGCATGATTAAAATCTGAACTTTGACTTCCGATTTTTATTTTTTTGATATTACAATTCTTCTTCTTGGCTCTTCTCCAATGCTTCTTGTTTCTACATTTGGGTTGTCTTGTAGATAACTATGAATAATCTTTCTTTCATATGCTTTCATTGGTTCTAAAGTTATTACTTTTCCTGTTTTTTCAACGACTCTAGCCTTTTTTCCAGCAAGATCTTGTAATGTTTTTATTCTTTTTTCTTTATATCCTTCAATGTCTAATCTAACAATTACTCTGTTTTCTGCATTTTGGTTAGCCATTACTTTTAATAGGCTTTCAATTGCATATAATGCGTCTCCCCTATATCCTATAAGGTTTCCAACATTTTCTCCACTAATTGTTACATATAAACATTTTTCTTTAATTTCAATGTTATATGTTGTACCATTGTTTAATTTTTCTACAAATTCTGTTAAAAATTTTGTTAGTTTTGCTTTTGCAACTTCTAGTTCTTGCTCTGTTGTCTCTATTTCGAATTCTTCCGGTTTTTTAGCCTCTTTTTCTTTTAATTCAACTTTTACTACCTTTGGAGCTAATATATCAAAGAAACTTTTTTTATTTTCTTCAATTACCTTTATTTCAACTAATTCTTTTGGCAAACCAATCTTTTTTAGTCCTTTTTCAATAGCTTCTGATGTAGTTTTTCCTTCTGAAATTATACATTTTGCCATATTAATCTTCCTCCTCGTCTTTTAAAAGCTTATTTAATACTAATTTTTCTATAATCATTAACAAACTATTCATTAACCAATATAATGCTAGCCCTAAAGGTGCTATAAGTGCTACAAATAAGTACATCACAGGAAACATCATATTCATATTTTTATTCATTTGTTCCATTGGGTCAAAGTCATCTTCTGGTTTTGTTAATGATTTTTCATCATTATTTTCTTCAGTTTTTTCATTTTTCTTTGTTTTATTTGTTGAATTTACAACTCTTAATGATATTATAGATACTAATACATATAAAATTGGTATTATATATGCTTTCCAATCTGAGCTTCTTGTTGGCACTTGTGCTAAATTAAGTCCTAAAAAATTCATATTTATATATAATGAATTAACTTCATCATCATTTATTTCTGAATTTACTTCTGGTGTTTCTTCAGAAGTTTTATTTTTTAATTCCTTAATATTATCTAATTCCCTTATTATTTCTATTTCAGGATAAGCACTACTTGTACTTAAATTATTTTCACGTATTACTTTTGTATATTTATCTGTTATGCCTGCATCCACTTTTTTCATATATGTTAGTGGTGAACGAACTAAATAAAATACTGCAAATAATAAAATAATTTGTACTATTGCACTAAAACATCCGCTGAAAGGACTCATATTTTCTGTTTTGTATAATTCCTGTGTTGCTTTTGTTAACATTTCAGGATTATTTTTGTATTTAAATTGAATTTCTTTCATTTTTGCTTGTATCTTAGTAGACTTTTTCATCGTCTTCTGCTGCTTTATGGATAATGGTATCATTAAAGCTTTTATCAAGATTGAGAATATAATGATTGCCAGTCCATAATTCTGAACAATGTTGTAAATAAAATTCAATATATATCCAAATAAATTGGCAAAAAATGCTATCATCTTACTGCCCCTTTCTATTTTAATGGATCATATCCTCCTTTAGAAAAAGGATTGCATTTTAAAATCCTTTTTGTTCCTAATACACAACCTTTTAATACTCCATATTTTTCTATTGCTTGTTTTGTGTATTCAGAACATGTGGGATAATATTTGCATTTTATGTTTCTACTATCTAAAAATTTTGATATATTTTTTTGATACCACTCAATTAAATATATACATATTTTTTTCATATTTCATCTTCTTTTTTTAAAATTTCTGCTTTCAAAAAAATATTTTCCATATCTTTTAATACTTCTGAAAATTTTATGTTTTTTATCTCGAATTTTTTATTCATTAATATTACTACACTATTTCCGTCTTTTATATTATTTTCAAAGCTTGAATAGCATTCTCGTATTATTCTTTTTGCTCTGTTTCTTTGATATGCTTTTCCATTTTTTGTTCCTATTGCAATTCCTAAAAAATTCCTTTTTTTATTGTTTTTTAGTATAAATATTTCTATTTCTATTCCTTTATAAAATTTTCCTTTTGATAATACTGTTTTGAACTCATAATTTTTCTTTAACATTTCTGTTTTTTTCATTTTTTACTCCATATAAAAAGAGCAATTATACCTATATAGATAGAAAATAACTAAAGGCCTAGACCTTTAGTTCGTTACTAAGCACAGATTTTTTTTCTTCCTTTTGCTCTTCTTGCTTTTAATATATTTCTTCCTGCTCTTGTTGACATTCTTTTCATAAATCCATGTTCTTTATTTCTTTGTCTAGTTTTTGGTTGAAAAGTTCTTTTCATTCTAATTGCACCTCCTAATTTTTACTTATATATCAATTCCTCTATGGAAATTTGTTACAAAATAACAAGTATATCGATTATACATCATGGTTTACATTTTTGTCAATACTTTTGCAATATTTTTTGAATTTTGGTTTTATAAAATAATTCTTTAAATTGATCTTTAGTAGCAACTTTTTTCAAAAATTGTGTGTTTTTTGTAATATTTTTGTCATAAAAGGATAGTTTTCCACAATTTTTTTGTTCTTATCCACAGTTTTTTAAAAATTATCCACAAACATCTTGACTTATTGTGTCATATTTTGATATTATACTGAAAAAGAATTGATAGGGGATTTATTAGGAGCATGAGAAAAAATATTTGTTCGTGTAAATTTCACTATTTATTACATAATTATTACAAAGTTATCCACACATGTGGAAAACTTTGTGGATAACTTTATTGAAAGGATGTTTTATTATGCAAATGGACAAAGACGAACTATTGAACAAAGCAAAAGAATTACTAAAAGTAGAAATGACAGAAATTGCTTATGAAACTTGGTTTGGTCCTGTGGAAATTACTGAAATGACTGATACAACTATCGTCCTAAAAGCTAGTTCTAAATATGCGAGAGAGATGTTAGAAACTCGATACGCAGATTTAATTCTTAATACTTTCAAATATATCACAAATAGAGATTGGACTATTTCTGTATTTGCAGATGAAGACAAACAAGACGGAGAAAGTGGTGGAGTAATTGCTTCAAATAGTTCAGATCCACAGGATACTGAAATTGAAACTTCAAACAGAACTCTTAACCCAAAATATACTTTTGAAACATTTGTTGTCGGTAACAATAACCGTTTTGCGCATGCTGCAGCAATAGCAGTTGCTGATAAACCCGGGGAATCATATAATCCATTATTTTTATATGGTGGCGTAGGTTTAGGCAAAACTCACTTAATGCAAGCTATAGGAAATAGAATTTTGCAAAATAATAGATCAGCAAAAATTCTATATGTAACCTCAGAAAAGTTCACTAACCAAATGATAAATGCTATAAAAGACAACAAAAATGAAGTATTTAGAAATAGATATAGAACTATTGATGTTTTATTAATTGACGATATTCAATTCATTGCAGGAAAAGAACGTGTACAAGAAGAATTCTTCCATACGTTTAATGCCTTATATGAAGATAAAAAACAAATTATCATTTCTAGTGATAAACCTCCACGAGAGATTCAATTTCTTGAGGATAGGCTAAAATCAAGATTTGAATGGGGATTATTAGCAGACATTTCGTGTCCTGATTACGAAACCCGTTTAGCAATTTTAAGAAAAAAAGCACAAGAAGAAAAAATTATAGTAGATGATACAATTTTATCTAATATAGCAAATAAAATTGATTCAAATATTAGAGAATTAGAAGGCGTATTTAACAAAATAATTGCTACTGCTTCACTTACACATACACCAATAACTATAGAATTAGCTGAAAATACAATAAATGAATTTAAAGCAGCAAATGAAAAAGTACTTTCATCTGATTTTGTTAAAGAAACTGTTGCTAAATATTTTAATATTAATAAAGACGATTTATCTAGCAATAAACGTTCAAATGAAATTGCATTTCCAAGACAAATTGCCATGTTTCTATGTAGAGATGTTGCAAATATGTCTTATCCTAAGATAGGAGAGGATTTCGGCAATAGAGATCACTCAACAGTAATGCATGCATGTAAGAAAATTGAAAAAGAAATAAAAGAAAAAAACAACACCAAGTTAATTGTGGAAAGTGTGAAAAACATAATCATAAATGGTGAACAATAGAAATTTAAATAGTTTAGGTACTGTTTTAAAAAATTTGTTCATAAGGACAAGTGTTTGGTTACAAAAAAGTTATCTTTACTTACGGAATCAATACATGAGATATCCACAACCAATTGTTGAAAGTGTGTTGATAAACTGTTAATAACTAAGAAATCCACAATGTGAAAAGAATAGTGTGGAAAAAGTTAAAGCTTATCCACTAAGTTATACACACAGATTTTTCTTAGGGATTAAATGTTTCCACATAGTTTTCCACATTATCCACAGGCCCTAATACTATTACTACTAATAATATTTATATTATATTTAATAATTAATAAAGGAGAGAGCAAAATGAAAATTGTTTGTTACAAGGATAATATCCTTAAAGCATTAAATTCCGTAGTAAAAGGTGTTGCTAGTAAAACAACAATGCCTATACTAGAAGGAATACTTATTCAAACTAATGATAATGAAATTAAATTAACAACTTATGACTTAGAAATCGGTATAGAATATGTGATGGAATGTGAAGTTAAAGAACAAGGTAGTACAGTAGTTAATGCTATAATGTTTAGTGAAATTATTAGAAAATTACCTGATACAGAGATTTATATAACACTTAATGAAAATAATTTATTGGAAATTGAATGTGAAGGAGCTTTATATAAATTAACAACAATGAATCCTGAAGAATTTCCTGAATTACCTAAGATAGAAGTGGAAAATTCAATTGATTTAGAGCAGAATATGTTAAAAAATATGATAAGAAAAACAATATTTGCAGTTAGCAACGAGGAAAACAGACCAATATTCACAGGTTGTTTATTCGAAGTGGAAAACAATAAGCTAAATGTTGTTGCAGTTGACGGATTTAGATTAGCATTAAGAAGTATTTATTTACAAACTAAAGTAAATGACTTTAAAGCTGTTATTCCAGGAAAAACTTTAAGTGAAGTTAATAAAATTTTACAAGATTCTTTTGACCATATTAAGATAGGAATAGCTAAAAATCAAGCATTATTTGAGATGGAAAATTGTAAAATTGTTACTCGTATACTAGATGGAGAATTTTTAAATTACAAATCTGTAATTCCAAACAATTGGGAAACAAGGATTAGAGTAAATAAAAATAATTTACAAAATAGTTTTGAAAGAATTAGTTTAATATCAGCTTCTTCCATAGAAAAAGAGAAAAAATATCCTGTAAGAGTTTCTGTTGATATTGGAAAATTAACAATATCTTGTACAAACCAGACAGGAGAAGCTAAAGAAGAAATATATGTTTCAACAGAAGGAAAAAATATAGAAGCAGGCTTTAATCCAAAATATTTTCTTGATAGTTTAAAAGCAATAGATGATGAGGAAGTTTTTGTTGAATTTGGAACAAGTATATCCCCATGTTTAGTAAAATCTGTGGAAAATAGTGAATATGTTTACATGATTTTACCAATTAGATTAAAAGAATAGTTATTTGGTCAGACTTGCTTCTGACCAAATTTGTTATTTATGCAAATACGGATAAACATAAAGTCAAAAATAAAATAAAAATAAATTACTTTTTATAAAAATACTTAAAATAAAAATAATTAATTAAAATTAAAATAAAAAGAATAAAATAAAAAAAAATAGAATAAA
>ERZ839823.1037-NODE-1037-length-32459-cov-2.965251_pt1 | contig 32459 bp, 19 predicted proteins | sample MGYA00519862_ERZ839823 | MGnify/ENA primary metagenome ERZ839823 (study PRJEB31850, sample SAMEA3708853) | human gut metagenome | biome: human gut; feature: human-associated habitat; material: faeces | place: China | collected 2014 ...
AGGATGAGCATCTTTTTCTTATAACGGGTCATACGAATTACCTCCTCAAATGAGTGAAGGCCGCCATGTAGACGGCCTCCCGCACAGGCTCTATCAGTTATGCTTCGCACGGCGCTTATCGACGGCCGGCTGCTTTTTGCGCAGCAGATACCACGCGCATCCACCGCCGCCGAGCACGCATACCGCAAGCAGCGCAATGCCCCACCACGGGAAGCCGTCAACGCCGGTCTGGGCGGCGGGAGAGTTCTCCACAACGTGCGGTTCGGCCGGGTTTTGATAGGTTTCGTTGATCTCCACCGTGACCAGCTTGCCATTGACCGCATAACCGCTGGGCGCTTTCAGCTCCTTGACGCTGTACTTGCCCCATGGCAGCTTGGTGAACTGCACGAGGCCGTTGTTGTCGGTGGTCAGGGTCGTGAGTAGCTTATCGGTGCTGTCGTAAAGACCGAACTGCGCGCCTGCAAGCAGCTTGTTGGTCTTGGCGTCCACCTTCTTGATCACGATGTTGGCAAAGGGATCCGTCACAATGAGCGTTCCGGCGACCACGCCCTTCTCGTCGATCTCGAACGCATACGCCGTAGGGTTGAGCGCATAGCCGCTGGGGGCTTTGGTCTCCTTGTAGGTGTACTTGCCGGCGGGCAGATACTTCACGGTCAGCTTGCCTTCCTTATCGGTCTTACCGTCGAACACCTTTTTGTTCTCGGCATTATAGACCTCATATGTGGCGTCGGCTACCGCCTTCTTGTCCGGGTCAAGCTTCGAGATAACGACCAGCGTGGGGACATTGACGAGCTTGGTATCGCCCGTGACCTTGCCCTCGGCGGTGATCTCAAAGGGGTACTCCTTGACCTGCAGCACATACCCGAGTGGGGCCTTGGTCTGCTTGAGGACATACTTGCCGGGCTTCATATAACGAATGGTCAGGTCGCCCTTCTCGCCGGGCGTACCGGACTGCACTTGCTTGCCCTCCGCGTCCACGATATTGATCGTGCCGCCGGGAAGCAGCTTCTCGGTCTTATCGTCCAGCACCTCCACATCGGTCACCAGAACCAGTGTGGGCTCGTTTGGTATCTCGGTCGTGCCGTTCACGGTGCCGTCGTCAGCCTTGGTAAAGCTCCATGTCTTGTCCGGCAGCTGATAGCCCGCCGTCACCTTGGTTTGGGTGATGGTGTACTGCCCAGGATACAAACCGTTGACCTCAACCGTGCCTTTCTCATTGGTCGTGCCGGTGAAGACCGTTTTCCCGTTCTTGTCCGTGAGCTTCAGCTCCGCGCCGGCCAGCTTATCGGTCTTATCCAATGCGTTCACCACGGTCAGGATGACCGGCGGGTTTTTCACGGGCGTGGGCGCTTCATCTTCGTTATCGTTGAGATTGATGTCGGTCTTGGCCATGCCGTCCGGCGTTGCGACGGTGATGGCCTTGCCCTGCAGCACCAAAGACGCTGATGCGGCCACGGAACTCACCTTGAAGGTCAGCTCCACATCCGTATGCGCGCCGGGCTCAATGGGCTGGGTCAGCGAAAGCTTGCCCTCGGGGAGCTTGGCTGCGGTGGCCTCTGTTGCGGTTAGCCCAGTGGGAACGTTCAGGGCAACAGTCGGAACTGCCGCTTGATTGCCTTTATTGGTGATACGAAGCTGATAGGCGACGGTATCGCCATACTTGGCTGTGATGCCCTCCGTCACAGGAGTGTCGTTGACCTTGATAAGCTGTACGGCAAGCGCCATATCGTAGGTCTTCTTCACGAAGGGAATGCGGATCTGAGCGGGCCATGTACTGAATTTGCTGCCGTCCATCAGAACCGATTCGCCCTTGGGGGAAATGTAGTCGGGGTGTGCTTTAACCACCTCCCAAGCGTGCGTGCCGGGGTCGATCACAGCGGCAGTTTTGCCATCAGCGGAGGTGTCGGGCAGGTTCTCATCGTCGAGGCTGAAGCCCACGCCCGAGAGCGGGTCGCCGGTCACCGCATCAACAGCAATGAGTTCCACATCAGCGCGCACGGTGACAGTGCGGGTGTGCGTGCCGGTAAGGCCAAGGATGTCGGCGACGGAGTACACGACCTGATATACGCCGGGAACATCGGCATTTACGTTGTTGGATGTGATCTGCACCTTGCCGCTGAGGTCTCCGTCCTCGGCGTCGGCTGCACTGACGTTGGCCTCGGGGTCGAACGCTCCGCCGCGGTTCATGACCACATCGGGCGCGGTGATAGCGGGCGCGGTGTTCGGGCTGATCTTCAGCGTGAAATACTCGAAGCTGGAGGTCGATATCACCGAGCAGTTATGGCTTATGAAACTGCCGAATGGGCCGTAGCCGCTGCCAACGGAGTCGTCGATGGCTACGTTGCTGAAAATCGCCGTCTGGCCGCTTGAGAAGCCGGCATCATCGTACTTATAGAACGACAGTGAGCCGGGACTGGCCTGTAATTTCAGGTACCAGGTTGTGCCTGCCGAGTATGCGGGCTTGGCCTCCTGCTGGATGAGCGTCACGCCTGAAAGCCCGGTGAACTGGGTGGAGGCGAGCGCGGCCATGCTGACGTTGGCGAGCTTGTAATAGCCTACATTGCTCTGTCCGAACAGCACGGCATACCCATTGAGCGTGTTCCCGTCCGTGACAGCGTTGAACACGAAGCCGCTGCCCTCGAGAGTATGCCAGTCGGTATTGCCTTCGGTCAGGTGGAACGTAAAGGTGCGGTAATCACCGTCCTGCGCCGGGCGGAACAGAAGGGTGGTAAACGGATCGGTAGGATGCCCGGAAAAACTGACGGTATCGCCGCTTGCCGAGGCATGACCTGTGCGGCCGTACTGTGTCCAGCCTGCGTCGCCTTCTGCGGCCAGCGCCTGCATGGGTAGCACCGCGATGAGCAGCAGCGCCATGAGAAGCAGCGGCAGGATACGTTTGCGAATGAGTTTCATGTGAGATTCCTCCTTGATTACTGAAATAAATAAGCCCGGTTTAGCCGGGCTTGGGCGCATAGAAAACGACCTGTGCAAAAGCACGGGTCGTGAACATAAAGGTATATGGGGTTTACTTAATGCGAAAAACCAATCGTGTCCCGATCATCTGGGAGGAACTGCCATATCGTACATTTGACGGAATGCACGGATGATTGTTTCCCACTGAATATCGGCGGCATAGTCGAAGCTAGTTCTGTAGTTCTCCCATAGAGATTGCAGTGCAGAGCTGTTCTCAATCTCGTCTATGGGAAAACGGCAAGCCGTTCCAGAAACCGTTCCATGACATAGTTGCGTATGATGATCATAGCCTTGTTGCTGTCGCTTTTGGACATATTGCGAACTAAGGCTTTCAACTGTCTTGCCGTTCGGATCATTAGAGTAACACCTCCATATACTGCCTGATAACACTCTCGATTGAAAGCGCTTTTGCATATCGCATGAGTCGCGGAGTGTTTTTCGTTTTACTTCGCGCATATCCTTTGACCGCTCCTTGCAGCGTTTGCGCTTCAATACATCGACGGCTTCGCACAAGATCGCAAATCGTGCGTTCCATATCATAGCTCCGCAGCGTATGCCCTACGGGCGAGGCGGCCTCCGAAAGACCCATCTCAAACAGGTCTTTCTTGATTGTGTGTACTCTTACGCCCTGCTTGGTGAGGCCCGCAACATTTGTGCCGGCTTCAAGCGTAACAGAAAAGCGCAAGGGTTCATGTTCCGCGGCTCCCAATAGGTAGAGAGCCGTTTCGTGTGAAAAGACTGCCTTTGGATACCGTACCTGAAGCACATAGAGAGCATCAGGCCACGCTTCTTTTGACATGTAAAGCCCATGCGCCGTGCGCTCCAAACCGTTTTCTCTCACATATGCAGCAAGCGTACTCTTTGATACACCGGCTGCAACGGCATCCGATGTACGCAGATATCCTTTATTTTCAGACAGCAACTGATCCAATCGCTCAAACTTACCCATGCCATCACCACACTTTCACGCTATTATTGTAACCCAAAATAGCGTGAAAGTAAACCTGTAATCACAAATCCTTTCAAGAAAGCCCAGCGATGCCAGACTCAAGGACATAAAAGGCCGTCTGCTAATTAAGCAAACGGCCTTTGTGCAATGACTCGGCGCATTTATCGCTGCTGTTTTTTGCGTTTCGGTCTGCGCAGCGAGAGGATATCCGCCGCAGCCGCGCACAGCAGTCCGGTGATAACCAGCGCATACCCCCAGCACTGGAACGAGAACACGCCGGTCTTGGGAACGGTGGATGTATTCTCGACCACGAACGCTTCCTGATTGACATAGGTGGACGTCACCTCCACCGAGATGACCTTGCCGGACATCACATAGCCCTCAGGCGCCTTCAGCTCCTTGATGGAATACTTACCCGGGCTGAGTTTGCTGAACACCAACAGGCCGTCCTTGTCGGTTTTACCTGTCATCAAGAGCTTGTCCTTGCTGTCGTATAACCCAAACTCCGCGCCGCGTAGCGACTTCTTGGTCGCGGAGTCGACCTTTTTTACGGACAGCTGCACGACCTCGTCGGTGAAGATGGTATCGCCATGGATCGTCCCATCGGGCTTGATCTCAAAGTTCATGGTGTTGGGGTTAAGTGCAAAGCCCTCCGGCGCAAGCGTTTCCTTGAAGGTGTACTTGCCCGGCGCAAGCGTCATGGTGCTGATTTTGCCATCCTTATCCGTGACCGCCTTATACACCGACTTTCCGTCGGCGTCGAATATCTCCACCGTAGCGCCCGGTATGGGCTGTTTCCCGGTGATGTCGGTCTTGGTGATGACGGCCTCGATCTTCTCATTTGAGAGCGTCATGCCGCCGGTAACAGTGCCGTCCGCCTGCACGGTGAACTTCATGACCGCGGTGTTAAGACCATAGCCCGAAGGCGCTTTGACCTCCCTGTAGGTATACTCGCCCGGAGCGAGGTAGATCACAGCCAGCTCGCCGTTCTCATTGGTAACGCCCGAGTAGACCTCGTTGCTCTTGCTGTCGAAAATGGCGATCTCCGCGCCCGCCAGCTTTTTGCCGCTGTCCTTATCTACTTTTGTTATGACTACCCTTGTCGGCGTGTTGACGAGCTGGGTCGTGCCGGTGATCTCACCGTCCGCTGTGACGGTAAAGGTAAAGGTCTGATCTGTCAGCACATAGCCCGTCGGCGCTTTCAGCTCTCGCACCGTATATACGCCGGGACGCGGCATGGGGAAAGCGAGCTCGCCCTTATCGTCCGTTTCATCCGAGGCGATGATCTCACCGGCCGCGTTTTTGACCTCAAGCGCAGCGCCCGCAAGCAGCCTGCCGTCTACGGAGCTAACCTTAGTGATGTGTACCTGCTTGGGCGAGTTCTTGCACACATACTCCAGAACCTCATCGGAGTCTGCCGTAATGACTGCCTCGTACTCCTGCCCGCTCAGTTCGAAGCCCGCGGGCGCTTTGGTCTCGCGGATGACGTATGTGCCCACGGGCAGCTCCGGAGAGAGCGCTTCGCCGTTTGCGTCCGTGGTCAGCTCTATGGATACGCCCAACTCTTTATTGGATACCTCGAAGACCGCTCCCTTCAGCCTGTAGTCGGCCTCGGTATCACCGCCGCCGAAGATGCGTTGGAGGAGGTTCGGAGCTTTATAACGTTCATCAAGCTTGAGGAGCCTGATCTTTCCTGTCGCAAGCTCGTTGAGAATGGGCTGCCCATCGTTGGCGGCAACCTTGATGCAGCCGACCTCGGAGCCGCCGTAAACAAGCTCCACCGGGTAGGCAGCCTTGGAGATGACATAGCCCTCAGGTGCAGCCAGCTCTACAAAACGGTACAGGCCGAAAGGTATTCGACCTTGGATCCGGAGAAAACCATCTGAATCCGTGGAACCCACATTCACAAGAGAATCCTTAGGTAGGACCGCAGTGTTTACGCCGTGGATATCCTCATCCGCATATAACCCAAACACGAAGCCTTCGCCGGGCGCCATATATATCTTCGCCTCTTCGGCGTGGAACAGCTCGGCGCGCTTTATCAGGGTCAGTTCCACATTGGGCGCGTCGTCACGGATACCGACCTGCGCGCTGACGATCGCGGTGTACTGGTCTTTATACCGAAGCGTGACCGCGTGCAGTTCTGTATCCAGCAAATACCCTTCGGGCGCTGTCGTTTCCACGACTTCGTATTCGCCAAGATACAGCGCCTTGCTGACGGCGCTTCCATCGCTGCCCGTGGTGACGGTGTCGGCGACCTCTCCGGCGCTGAGCTTCAGTGTGCCGTCCGGTGTCTTGATGTCGGTCTTGGCCCTGACCTCAAACACCGCGCCTTCAAGTGGGATATCCGAGTATGTGGCGGTTTTGACCATGCCGAACTCGGATTCCGTTTCCGTTACGCCAGTGAAGGTCGGGCCGGTCTTTTTCACGGTGATCTTGCCCATGACAGGCGTATTGGCGCACTCCACCACAACGGTCTCGCCGTCTTTGCCAATGCTAAAGGGGATGGGGGATGCGTTGAGCAGGTATCCAACGCCCGCCTTCACCTCATGCAAGGTGTAATCGCCATACAGCAGCGGCTCGGGCAGCACCAGTGTCCCGTCAGCGGCCGTTTCAAACACGGTTATATCCACAGGGGAAGGATAGAGCTGACGCTGTACGACCCAGTTGCCGTCCGCATCCTTAATCCTAAACTGAACGCCGGCCGCGGGGATGATATTGCCGGTCTCAGCGTCCACTTTGACGATCTTCAGCTCACTCTTGAACGCCTCGTTTTCCAACGCGTAGGCATAGACCTTCTCGTCAACGTCGATGGTCACGTCGATTGGGTCGATGATCTTATGGCTGTCGATACCCTTGGTTTCGGTGATGGTGTACGTTCCGTACAGCAGCACATCCGAGATGGCATAACCCGAAACATCGGTGGTCAGCGTATCCATGACCTCGCCATCCACCTTGCGTGTGATTGTGAATTCGATGCCCGCAAGGGGTCGTGTCTCCTTGTTGCTGCCATATCCGAACTCGGCGTACTTGATGATGCTGATCCTGCCGCGTATGACGGTGTTCTCTACCGTGACTGCTTTCTCAACGATCTCGACTGTCTGTCCGGCGTACTCTATGACCACTGGGAACTCGGTCTCGTTGAGCGTATAACCGGCAGGAGGCGTTTTTTCACGCACCACATAGCTGCCAAGCGGGAGCTCGGGACTCAACACAGTATCATTTACAGCCGTTAGCGTGTGCAGCACATTGCCTTCGGTATCGAGTATCTCGAACACAGCGCCGTCGAGCGTGGCTTCGCCATGCGGTTCAGCCCCGGTCTCGGCGTCCCGCTTGGTTATCGTAATCGTTCCGGTCTGGGGCTTGTTCGGTACGGTGACGGATTCATATACCACCTCGATGGTCTGACCCGCATAGGCCAGCTCCACATCGTAGGCAGCGGTGTTCAGCACGAACCCCTCGGGCGCGGCCTTTTCCTTTATGATGTATGCGCCAAGGGGCAGCAGCTTGCTGACCGCCTTGCCGTCGGCGTCGGTGGTGAGCGTATCCACAACAGTATCGCCGCTGTAGATCTCAAACACCGCGCCGGAGAGCGCATAATCGCCCATGTCCGAATCCGCGTTGGTCTTTTGCACGGTGATCTGGCCTGCCTGCGGCTTATTCGGGATGTTCACATCGCCATATATCACGGCGGCGGTCTGGCTGCCGTATGAGATGGTGACGTTCTTCGGGGTCGAGTTCAGTACGAAGCCGTTAGGGGCAGTGATCTCATTGACCGAGTACGTCCCCAGCACCAGCTCCTTGCTCTCGGCCTTGCCTGTGTTATCGGTGGTGATGGTATCCACCAGCGTCCCCGCGCTGTCACGCACCTCGAACACCGCGCCAGCAAGGGAATGAGAACCAAGCGAGTCGTCGGCGTTGGTCTTCTGCACCCGCACCTTACCCATTTGAGGCATATTGGGAACGGTAATGCTGACGTTTACGACGCCGTTCACCGCGTTTGCTGTGCTGATGATCACGCTCTGGTCGGCGGCTGCTACGAAGCCCTGCGGGGCTGTAGTTTCGCGCACGGTATAGGTCCCAAGCGGCAGCGCTTTGCTTTTGCCCGTGCCGTCAGCGGCTATGGTCACGGTATCCACGGGGGTGCTGCCGCTATAGATGGTGAACACAGCGCCGGTGAGCGGATAGCTGCCCTTCGTTGGGTCTGCGTTCGTCTTTTTGATGGCGATATACCCCTTGATGCTGCTGTTGGTAAGCGAAAGCGTCGCGGTGTTGGCAAGGCTCACGTTCACCGTGTGCACGGTGGGATCGAGGTTATAGCCGCTAGGTGCACTGATTTCCTGTACATAATACGTTCCGGGGTCGAGGCCGTCCATGCTGCCGTAGCCCCGGGAGTTGGTAGTGATTGTGCCGATCTGCCGGCTGCTTGCGTCCTTTACGCCGAATACCGCTCCGGCAAGCGCCGCGCCGTTGTCGCCGGTCTTGTAGATCTCGATCCCGCCGGAGTCGGGCGTGATGAGCGTCAGGCGCGTGGTGACCGTGGGCAGCTCCAGTCCGTTGCCAACCATGACGACCTTCTGGTCGTTGTTGCTGGGAGCATACCAAGCATAGTTGGCGGTGCTGCGGCTGTCGTAGCCGGTAAAGGTGATACTGAGCTGTTGACCCGCCATACTGGTGGGAACGGATATGGTAAGCACATCCCCGTCGTTGCCGGTGAAGCCGGATATCTGCACGCCGTAGGGCGCGTCATAGGTATATCCGCCGTTGCAGTTCTTAAGACTCACCCGGGTCTGTCCAACGAAATAGGAGCCCTGCTGGGTCATATTGATCGTCGAGGGGTTGACCTGTATAGAATGCTGCAGCGTCGTCCCGTTGCGAGCCTTGTTGAGCAGATCCATCGAATACGCCCACATGGCGGCCGCCGTGCTGTTGCCGCTTTTCGGCCTTGTGTACTGGTTGGAGCGGGTAAGGTTGGTGAAGTTGTATTGCTGGAAGTCCATGCCATACACTCCCTGCGATTCCGAGAGCCAGAATCTGATGGCGTTGGCTGTAGCGTACCGTGCCTGCTCTGCGGAAAGACCGCCCGTACCGCCCGCGGGATAACCAAAGGTCAATATGGAGTAGATACCCTGATATACGGCATATGGGTAGGCCTCGGTGGGATCGAAGCTCGAATAGGTATCGCCTCGCGGTGTGCCGTTCTTATGTTCCAGGCAATATGCAATTTCACCTGTCTGTGTATTCCAGTGATGAGGCGTTTTCAGCGCCTCCCATGCCCCCGCCGAGGAATAATACTCATACAGCCGCACGAAGGACGGTTCATCCTCCGTGCCTACCGGGGCATAGGCCGCAAGCGCCGTCAGCGGCAGCGCGCATATCGTGAGCAGCACGCACAGCAGCAGCGCAAAGAATCGTTTTCTCTTGTTCATATTCCCTCCTGAATGGATAAAGGAGCCGATCACTCAGCTCCTTTGCTTTCTGGTCTTGTAATACCGAATGCCGATGAATCCTGTGGCGCTCAGCAGCAACGCTCCAACCCCGTGCCAAAGCGCGCCGCTCTCCACACCCGTCTGCGGGATGGGCTTTATGACCTCAATCTTGGGCGTGGCGGTGGGCGTGGCGGTGGGCGTGGCGGCCGGTGTTGCGCTGGGCTTGGGCGTGGTTGTCGGCTTGGGCGTTGGGGTCGGCGTTGGTGTGGGCGTAGGTGAAGCCTTGGGTTGGTTGACAATGTCCTTCAGCCCGCTGACCACACCCTTATCGCTCACGGTGAGCGTATACTTGGTGCTGTTTACTAGGTAGCCTTCGGGCGCTGCCGACTCGTAATAGGTATAGCTCTCGCCGGCTTTCAGGCCGCTCACGGTTACGACGCCGTCCGTGCCGGTCTTGCCCGAAAACACCTGCTTCTGCTTCGCGTCCAGCACAACGATAGTCGCGTCCGCGAGGGGATTGCCCTTATCGTCCACCTTTTTGATGGGCACGGAGGTCGTGATGCGGGCATTGCTGAAGCTGAGCGTGCCGGTCACCTCGCCAGTGTCGGAAACCATAAAGGTGTATTCATTTTGATCCAACAGATAGCATGGTGGCGCTTGGAACTCCTTATAGGTATAGGAACCTGGCGCAAGACCCGCAATAACCGCATACCCGTCGTTGCCGGTGGTATACTGGCCAACGGCAGCGCCGGACGCGGTCCTGACCTCGATCTTGCAGCCGGAAAGGCCAGCTCCGGTATCCGCACCCAGCTTTCGGATGCGCGCTTCGCCGGTGACAGGCGGCGGTGCGGGGCGCTTTTCATTGGTCAGCGTCCAGTATTCGGGGTTGCTCCCGGTGGAGGAGAGCCGCAGCGTATGCCAGGTCTCGTCCAGTTCATATCCATCAGGCGCTGTGACTTCAAAGTAGGAGTAATCCGTATCGTACTTGAGCTCTACGTCCGTAGAGACAACGCCGTTATCGGTCGTGCCCTGAAAAACCGTTGCGCCGTTTCCGTCAACGATGCGGATCACTGCACCGTCCAGAAGCGCCTGCGTATCTGCATCTATCTTTTTGAAGCTCACTCGTTCGCCTGTCGGTCTGGGGATAGGCGGCGCAACGGCGGGCAGCACCAGCGTATCATCGGCTGAGATCCTGTCAGGCGTACCGCCGGTGCCCACAGGCTGCAGCTCCGCCGCCTGCTCTGCCTCGGCGTGGACATACATCCTGCCGCGGTCGCTTCGCGTCAGCGTCAGGGCATTGTTGGTTCTGGCCTTGAGCGTCAAAGCAGCGTCCGGACGAGCATCCGTCCGCACGAAGAACTCCTGCCCCGCACGCACAACGCCAAGCACCGTGCCATCTGAATCGGTCACGCCCGCGTTCACGCCATCCGCGTCTACACTCATCTCGATCATTCCGGCGGAAAGCATATCGGAGGAAACGGAAAACGGGCCATAGATATAACCTGCGCCGTTCTGCACGGGAGTGAGATCGGCGGGATGCTCGATGGCGATGTTCGTGCCGAACACTTTGTTGCGATAGCCGTCGTACTCGTCGCGCTCCCGCGTGAGATACTCATACAGCAGCTTTGTGTCCTGATGTCCCTGGATCAGCTTTGCGCCGATGAACCGCTCCGGGTCGTCATTGACCTTCGCAGGCTGATGATGCCAGATCGCCTCCTGGATCGTGGCATATACGATGGTTTCCACCAGCTCGTCAAGCTCAGCGGAGGACAGCCCGCCCTGGGAGGCAGCAATCTCAGTATACAGCCGGTCGTAGTCTGCGCCTGCATCGTGCATCATGGTGCTCATAGAGATAGCGGGATAGCTGTGCTCGATAACCCAAAGCATTTTATCGTATACGGCGCCGCTTGGCCAAGCGGTGGTGACGAAATTGTCCGTCTGCACCATGGTCTTGCGCCAGAAGCCGTAGATCCAATGCCCATCGTCACGGGTCAGTTCATATCCGTCCGCGAATGTTGCACCGTTGATCTCAAACTGAACACGCTCATCATTGTTAAAAGCGTCCAGCATAGTCTGGTCAACTGCCGTTGTGGACAGGAACCTAAAGGAAGTGATATCCCCGTGAACGGCCATGAGATCGCCAAAGCAGGCGGAAGTGTTTGGATCGGAGCCGTTGGCTGCCGTGTCGCCCGCTTTCAAAGTTTGAACAAACAGACCAAGGAGCATATCGCTGTCCTTCACATATAGCGACTGTTCGCCCGCATTTGAAATGGTTGGAGGATAATGGCGGCTCATGTCGAGGCAATACGCAGTAAACTGCTGCTGATCAGTCGTAGCAACCCAAATCTTCATGACATTGGTAAGCCCATGAATACCGCCTGACTGCTCTGTGCCGCTGCTATCCATAACGGAGAAGGTATAGCTGCTGAAATCCAGCACCATGTCCGCTTTGGTGTAAACCGTTACCGCCTCGCCGATCTCTGGCACACGGGTCGGCGTTTGAGCAGTGAATGCAAAAACGGTCATTGGCATAACCGCCTGTACAATGCACAAAAGCGCTGCCAGAAGCAGCGCCCACTTAGACCTTTTCATTATGATTCCCTCCCAATATGTTGTTTTGTTGTATGAAAAAAGAGCACCGAAGCGCTCTATCGTTGATTAAAGTAGCTTTTGCTTACTTCATATACCTTTTCAGCTCATCGTAAAAGTTTTCGCGCGTCCCGGCCATAACCACGACGATAATCTTCTCACCTTCGTATTCCACCGTATAAGCAAGTTCATAATTGGTCTTGTTATAGTAGATATCATACCCGTATAAGCCGGCGAGATCACCGGTCTTAGGTTCTCCAATCGTGTAGTCCTTGTAAATATCGTCAATGGCAACTTTATACAATTCTTTCAGCCGCTTATCCTTGAGCTTCTTTAGATACTTGGCTGCAGGAGGAAGGAACCTGACTTCTGCCATACTCACTCCCTCTCGCCAAATACATCATCATAAGTGGAATACTCACTGCTACCCTTTGCGGCATTTTCCGCATCGGCCAGCATGGCCTCTACAGCCGGCCGAACCTTTTTTTGCTCAGCCTTAAATGCGGCGAGCAGTTCATCGTTGGATAAGCCCTTTGCAATCAAATCAGCAAGAATTTGCTCGGCAAATTCTCCACCGCTTACGGTTTTAACAGGCCGTAGAACGATTTCGTTCCCTCTCATCAGGCACTCGGCTTCATTGGTGAATCCAAGTTTTTCATAGTATTTCTGCGGAATCGTAATCTGCCGCTTTTCTGATATTTTAATTGTTTTCCGGTTCATAGCCACACCACCCTTGCTCAACGCAGACTCCATATCTCTTACTCCTATTCTATGCAATTAACAAAGAAATCATACAACAAAATATCCTTGTTTCCTTGTTCATTGTAACATTAGGGGTACTGTCTGTCAAGGTGGTAATGACGCGGTGCGCCCTATTATACAGCGGCATAAGAGTCAGTATAAGCGGTATTATCCGTTTCGTAAGTATGGCCTCCTTTTCGTGATACTGGATAATACCGCTCACACCCTATATTTACGACGAGCCGCATGTCTGGATGGTCGAATAGCCGCGCTGCGCTTCGCTCAGCGATCGGTAAAGTATCTCGAAGAAGCGCTCGCGGGTCAGGGGCGCATCCAGCCAATGCGTTGTCCGGTATGCATAGCAGCCTATGTCGGTATCGACCGTGTGCCCGCCAAGTACGCTTGCAAGGTTGAGCTTGTTGACCTTATCCTTATCGTGGATCGAGATCTTCCGCTCCAGATAGCGCACCAGATAGATGACCATCAACGGATGCAGCTCGGAAAAGGATATCTGCAAATAGAAATCCTCAAACATCATCATAAGACCCGTATCATCCTCTTCCTCTATGGTCAGCGACTGCTTCACCATATTGCGGGCCTCGTCGGAAAGGCTTTTCCGGCGGCGCGTCTCCTCTATGGATAACGCCTGTACGTCATATTCCATACTTTTCTCCCGATCAAGAATACACAATAGCGCCCCAGAGCCTAAGCCGCTCCAAATCCGCGCCCAGTATCCTGACCGTGACCGGCGAACCGATGGCGGGGCGCTTGCGCTTGGGGAACTGGCAGAGACAGCTCACATTTTCAAAAGAAACGAATACACCCACCGCTGTGATCATCGTGACGTTTCCGACATAGATGTTGCCGACCTTGAAGCGGCTGATGGCCTGCTTAAAAGCGTCCTCGCCCGCCTGTTTCACCGAGAGCTTGAGGCTGATATTGTTTCGGTCACTTCGGTCAAGCTCCAGTATTTTCACCAATACCCGGTCGCCCACGCGGAAATGTGTCGTGGCGTCCACCCAGCGCAGGTAGCTGAGCTCCTCCAGCGGAATAAACTGTTCTATGCCGAACAGTTCCACAAAGGCGCCGGGGCGTATGACCGAAACCACCCTTGCTTCGGCGATGTCTCCCGCCTCCAGCTGATGGTGGCCGTTGCGGTCGGTGTCAAGGTAATACTCGCGTCTGCGCTGGCGCATGGCCTCCATGCGGCTGCCGGCCGCAACACCAGCGTCCGTTTCGATGCCTTTTACCACATAGTCGATCTCAGCGCCCAGCCTGCGGGAGAGCGTTGCGCCGCGATAGTTATCCGCAGCATCCTCATCGAACTCAAACATCTCGCTTGCGGGGATGATGACCTTGAACGCGCCATGATAGACCACCGCATACGCGAGGTCAGGGCTCTCATCCATGCGCTCGATGCCTGCGATGGTGCCTGTAATGACGCGCCGGCTTTTCATAGACTCTGAAAGGTCGATGATGTCCTGCCTGCGCCTAGCTTCGGGGGTCAGCTCGCTGCGCTGGCCGTCAAGGGATACGACTGCGCGCCTGCGCGGTCTGCGTGTGGGCGAAGTCTCTAGGACAGGTGCGTCAGCGGCCGGTTCATCGGATTGCGGTAAAGGCATTACCTGTATAACCGATTCAGGCTCAGGCTTGGAAGCGCTTCTTCGGGACCTCTTGGGCTTTGGTTCGGGCGTTTCCTGTACAACCGGCTCTGCGGCTGTGTTTTCCGGCCTGTCTTCAGGCGCCTGAGGAAGGTTTGCGGCTTCTTCGGTTTCAGTTGTGGGGGATGGTATTGAATCAATGGCTTCGACGCCGTCATCTGGTGCAATATCCGCTTCGGCCGTTTCAGTCGTAGGGGACACCGTTTCATCAGGTTTTTCGACAATCTCCTCGGCGGATCCCAAGGCGATTTCACTGTTTTCATTCTCAGTCATGGACACAGCGGTGTCTTCGGCTGTACCGGGCGTGGATAACTCCATATTCATCGTTTCAACGGTTTCGGTTTCGGATGTTTTCTTAGGCATGCTTTTATTTCCTCCTATCAAAAGTTTTCGGGTGGGGTCGCTGTTTCATATAGGTCGCCAACGCTGGGCGTAAGCGGCGTGTACTGCGGCTGCACTGCATACGGCTGGCTCATGGGCTCTGAATAATCGCTCGCCTGATAATCCAGTATGGAGCAAGGGCGCAGTTGCTTTGCCGCGGCGAGCCGGGTATAATCGAGTTTCTTTAACCGCAGTATTTTCTGCCCCCTTAACGCCACGAGCATCTCGTCATGCGGCAGGCGCAGGACTTCATCCGGCGTGAGCAGCCGGCGCTTACCAAGCCCCTCGGAATAGCGGTACTGCGGTATGACCTGCGCTACAGCGAAGGTTTGCCGGGTGGTCATGGTGGAGTTCACGTCGATGGTCATGTCGCCGCTGCGGGTGGATACATACGTTGCCGTCACATCGTCTGAACAGCCCAGCATGAGCTGCGTATCACAGCAGCCCAGTATCTCCGCCCAAAGGTTGTTGCCGTATCGGTTCTGGAGCTGGGGAAGGCTTTGCAATGCCAGTACCAGCGAAACTGCACGCGAACGAAGCGTGGCTGCCGAGCGGGCGAAGTCCCGTCCGTTGTTTCCGCCGATGGTGCCGATATTGGCAAACTCATCGAGTACGAAGTTGACCGGCACAGGGCAGCGACCGCCCGGCGATGCGTCTGCGAAGCGTGTCAGCCGGATAAACAGGAACGAGAAGAACAGCGAGGACAGAAAGTTCATGGTGCTGTTCTGGTCGTCCAGTATCACGAAATAGGCGCACTTCCTTTTAGCGGGCGCGGTCAGGTCGATGTCGCTGCGGCTGAGGATGCGCTTGACCTGTTCGCTTTGCAGGGTTTGAAGCCGCGTCCCAAGACCGAGGAGGATGCCCGAGCGCACCGTATCGCTGGATTGACGAAACAGGTTGTAAGGCGCTCTCGCCGGGTGCTCTATGGGCAGCTTATCGAACAGCGCCGATAGCTGCTTCTCGTTCGTCTGGGTTAGAAAGCGGTACACTTCGGGCAGGTTGCGCCGCTCTGCGCCAAATGCTGTGGTATGGTCAACATAGAGCACTAGCGCCTTTAACAAGTTGGCCTCGCCATTGTACCAGAAATGGTCGCCCCTTTCTCCGCTGGTGTTGGAGATGATGACGTCGCTCAATACCTGCGCAAGAAGCGTGTCCTGCTGCAGATCAGCCATGCAGTTCCATGAGTCGCTATGATGCGGGTCAACGAGGTTGAACACTTTGACCTCATACCCGTTATCAATGAAATAGCCCGCCATATCGTTATACAGTTCCGATTTACTGTCTGTCACGATCACAGATTCCTGACGCTTGACGCTTTGTATGAGGTATGGGCGAATCACAGCACGGCTTTTCATGGTGCCCGACGCACCGAACACCAATATATGCCTGTTGAGCTTCGTATCCACGGGGAGACAGACCGCCTGGCCGTTCAGTTCTCCGAGTATCGTTCCTTTGGCCTTGTCCGGCGGTGCTATCTCGAATACCGTTTTGACTTCCTTGGGTTCCATCCAGCCTGCCGTGCCGTATGCGCCGGATTTCGAGCGGGTGAAGTTCCTCGCGTCGTATTCCTTATTTCCGAACTTATCGTGGAGCTTGACATACAGGATGACGCCGCCGATGCCAAGTAGAATTAAAAGCGTACCCTTGAGGCCGCTCGCGGTGAATGCGCCCGAAATGCAATCGAGCGGGCTGGCGCTTATCTCGACCATGAGCAAGCCGCCGGTTATGCCGTCCTGACGCATCCATTCTTCATAGTTGTAAAGCAACTGACCCAGCAGCCCGCCGAGATACAGCAGCAACACCAAGCCAAGTAAACAGGCCAGCAGTATGCCGGCCTTGCGTCTATCCAATATAGGTCACCTCCTCTGTAAGGCTGCTGCGATGCGGGCCGGGTCGATCAGTTTGAGCTCTATGCGCTCACCGAGGAACGGTTTCACGTATGCAAGCTGCCAGGGATAGCAGACAGCCTCGTACTGATGCTCTTTATCCTCTATGGCGGCAAGCCGGAAACGGGCGAGCCTCGCAAGGTCGCCATCCAAGTGAGATAGAATGTACTTCCCGCCGTCAACGGCATCGCAGTCGCATTCCACGAATCCGTTCACCTGAAGCCGCAGTGGAAACAGTACGCTCCTGAGCCGTGACTGAAGCGCTGGTATCGTGAGCAGCCGTAGCAGGCTTTTTCCATCATCGTTCAATGGCACGAAATGCACCGCCGTGTAGATGTGGTCAATGCGGCAATCCCTGCGGCCAGCTTTGTTGGTTTCCATGAGTGTATCGAGCGCCACGCTGCCGCTCCTGCCGAACAGGATCGCGCCGCAAAGCGCGTCCACGCCGGCGTTGCGCCTCGCCAAATCCTCACATTGCTGCATAGCTTTGAGTTCTCCGTCGCCGTGCCATTTCATAACAGCGTTCCGCGTGTTGTATACGGCAAATCCCACGCCCTTTTTCAACAACAGACCCGTCATGCGTGTGAAGCCGGTTTTGTTCATGGAATCGCCGTCCAGCTTTTTGACGATGCGGCTGGGATAGAAGCATGGCATGTCACCAACGGTCGGTTCTATATGCTCTGTCTGAAGCCTCGGCAGCAGATAAGGCCGTATCTCTATGCCCGATGAAAACATCATGGCCAGCGTCTCGGCGACTCGGTGGTTGCGTTCGATGTCCCCGCGCTTGCCGGAGAAGGCGTGGTTGCGGAACGCGGAGAGGTAGTAATCCACAGCAGCCGGATGCAGCTCGTCCAATAAGGGTAAGGCGCTTTTGTGCAGCCGGATATTACGCATAGGGCCTCGTTTTCCGCTTATAGACAGCAATCGGGCGCAGTATCGTTTCCCGCTCCAGCTCGCCTCGATCTCCTGCCGGTCTTCTAGCCTGTGGATAAGATCCCGCATGGTGCGCGGATTTCCCAATATGGAAAGTCCACTCATGGGGAACTCGCCCGCGACGGACAGCAGTTCAAGCAGCTCAAGCACATGTGCGCCCGGGCGAATGTATATCATGGCGTCACTCCATATCGCATTGGCATTTAGTGCTCCTGACTGCTCTCTTCCCCTCAAAACCGGCGTCGCGTTTCAGGAAATGTGCCCGGTTTATCGATATTTTTACCGCTTCTCGGCATACGTGTTTCAGAAAGGCCGTTTTCGGCCTCGAAACGCGTATGTTTTTTCGGCGTTTTGGGTGTTAAGGGAACAGTGGAAGCAGCGTTTGCGGGTCGGTTTTGATGCGCTCATAGCAGACAGGGAATTCAGATTGCGGAACGAGCAATATCGTTGTTGCGTCCCTGTCGTCCGTAAGCGAGCAATAGTGGTGTTCACAGCGAAGCGGAGCGTCATCGTATAGCGCATACAGGGCAAGCGCATCGATGATGGCGTTCAGTTCGATGTTGTCATGGTCACGGTATTCCCGCTCCGGACGGCTCTTATCATACCTGTGGCACACGGTCAGCACGCAGTTGTCGATCCGCAGCTTCTCGTGGCATTTGAAGTATTCGCCCAGAGCAAGGTACAGGCTGTGCCGGATGTATTCAGCGCCGCCATGTTCCTTTTTTGGCAGAAGCGCAGGCATATCTACGCCGAACCAGCCCTCTGCGGTATAGCCTATGTGAAGCGGCAGCACCTCTTTGATCTGGCGCTCCATCTTCGGCCTTGCGGCGGGCGATCCGGTCAAAGCAGGAAGCGACCTTGCGAGCAGCGTGAGCCGTTCCGCGTGGTATGCGAACTCGAAAGCGTTCCGATAGGCTTCCTTCAAATCGCCCGTGTCGTATGCTCCGCTGACATTTCCTAGCACCATGGAAGCAAGCTGCAGCCGCTTGTAGGCGCGGTCTATATCCCGCTTAAACGGGGACGGTGTTTTCTTTTCCATGTTGACCTCCGTTATAGAATGTAATGTGCGGCTCTTTGCCGTCCGGCGCGTCCTTCAGCACCGCAAACAGACATGGCGCATGAGGAATCCGCAAGCCCTGCACCATAGCGATATCCGGCAGCACGATGATGTATTTGATGTCATCCTCCGGCTGAAGGAGCTTGAGCAGATGCCCTTCCTCCGCACCTATAACAATGATCTCGTACCCGGTCTGCTGCTTCAAAAAAAACAGCTGCGAGGGATAAGTCGCGGGGAAGTGCTCCATGGGCGCTACTTCGGTTCCATATTTGAGCAGCACCCACACGGCCGCGATGGTCTTTGGGTCGGGGCGGACGGTGGGGTCAATACCCAGATATCCGCCCTCGATATCCGTGACGTAAAGCCATCTCTTGAGATTGCGTATGATCTTCTCCGCAGTGGATACCGGTTTGTTCAGCAGGCGCAACACCTGCTCATATTCGAGCGCCCCGTATTGGGATAGCCATTTGATCACATACTGTTCATCCTGTAAAAGCAAGCCGAACACCTCCTTATACAAAAGCGTTTTTGATGCCAAAAACGTATTCCTTCCCTTTATGCGTTTTATAGGGCGCATGACAAGCAAGAATCCCCGTAAACACAGGCGTTTTTGTGAAATACGTTTATTCTTCCGAAAACGCATTTCCCTCCGTTTGCGTTTTCTGCGCCCGCTGCCGTTCCTTGAGAATGGCGGCAAGCTCACTGCGGTCGGTGGTGATGAGCTGCTGCTCCACCTTGGAAGCGCGCACCAGCACCGGCACTTTGTTGTTGTTGGAACTGATCAATGCCTCGCCGCGCTCGAACTGGGTGATGCTGCGTATCTCCGTGCGGGTGAGCTTCAATGTCTCCCGCACATACTCGGCTTCGTCCGGCTCCAGATTGAGGATGATCTTGGTCTTGCTGTTGTTGATGATGGCCCGGCCGTATTTGCCGTCCTCAAGGGAGAAGAAGTCGGATAGGTCCTGGCTGGCTGCGATCGCGGCCGCGCCGTAGCCGCGTGCGATCTTGAATATCTCCTGACAAAACTCACCCGCCTGCCGATTGGAGGACGCCCCGATGAGCTGCCAGATCTCGTCGATATAGATGGCCTTGCGCTTCGTCCTGTCCGACTTGACCTGATCCCAGACATAGTCGAGGCCGATAAACATCCCGACCGGCAATAGCTTTCCCTTTAGCTCGCTGATGTCGATGACCACATACTTGTTGTCCAGATTCACGTTGGTCTGCTGGTTGAAGCTCTGGGCGCTGCCCGTCACAAAACGGCTGACGATGATGGCCAGCCGCTGCGTCAACGGATTCGCTTCCAAAAGCTTATGCAGATCGCCGAGAATGGGCATCTTCTTATATCGGGTATGCGCCTTATCGGCATACAGGGAGTCGTTGTCATGGGTGATGCCAAACTGGCTGTAGGTCTTGATCAAGGCCTCGTCCAGCATTTGTTCTTCTTCATTGCTCATATCCGGTATCAGGAGGCTAAAGAAGATCAATAGCTGTTGAATCTTCCGCGACAGCAGTGAATCCTCGCTGTTGTAGTCCATCTCGTCGATCAGCTCCATCTCCGGGCTCAGCGTCCTTCGTATCTCCATGACGTTGATGCAGTTGGTGGAGCCGGGGCTTATCTTGATGTAGGTTCCGCCGACCGCAGCGCAGGCACGCTTGAATTCATGGCCTTTGAGCGGCGCAAGGATATAGCACTGGATTCCGCGCATTCGCATCCTGAGCGCAAGCAGCTGCATGGTAAAGGTCTTGCCCGCGCCGGAGGTGCCAAGCAAGGTCACGTTCGCGTTTTTGTTGACGCGCGTATTGAACAGGTCAACGACGCACAGCGAGTTGTTGTGCCGGTTGATGCCGAGCAAGACACCTGAATCATCGCTCATCTCAAACGAGGTGAACATATATGTGGACGCCGCGCCGCTTGTGAGGATGTTCCGCTGCGCCTTCTTCTCGATGTTCGGGTCGATGCAGAGAAACGGCATGACGGAGCGCAATGCGGCCTCCTGCCGGAAGTTGCAGTCGCCCACGTACATATCCATGGACTTCAAGAGATCCGTCATCTGCCCCCTGCGCCACAGAAGCTCCTCGTATGTCCGGGCCGAAATGGTGATGAACACGGACATATAGAACAGGTCCTCGTTGTTGTTGGCGATGCCGGACTTGATGTAGTAGCCCGACTGTATGCTGCCGGTCAGTTCCTCATAATCGGTGCTGGTGTCCTGCATGCCCCGGAGCTTGGTTCTGTTTAGCCGTATCCTCTGCGCCACTTTATCCAGCGTTTTGCCACGGTTCTCACGGCGCAGGTGAACGTCGATGTCCACGCCTTCGCCGGCGTTGATGAGGCTCGACATCCAGCCTCCCCGCACCGTATGCGGGAAGCCGTTCCTTCGGATGTGCATGACCGAATAGTACATACCGTCCATCACCACGAAGTTATAATGTGAAAAGTCGATCCCGCGGGGCGCGATGAAGTTGGCCGGGTGTATGTGCGGCACGGCGTCAAGCCCGATGATCTTGCCCTTGGCCTGCATGGTGTCCACCACGACCCGCTCCACGCGGCTCTGGAACGGTTCGTTGACGCAGGAGGAGCGGTTGAAGAACATATACAGCACCTCAGCGGTAAAGGCGTCCTCATCCTCGGGCTGCACAATGGCGTTGCCGCACTGCATGAAATAAGTCTTGGCATTCTGTACCGCCGTCTGGATCATGCCGTAAATATCCGCATAGCTCTCGCCGCTGCTGCGCTTGCCCGCCGGGGGCTCGTACTGGAAGATAAGGAAAAAGCGCCTCGACAGCGCTTCCTTGTTGCCAACATCCTTTATGAGCCGCAGGTATTCTTCACCGAGCTGGCGGCATTGCGGATTGGCCTCCCTCGAGAGCTCCTCACACACCATGGCCACATGCTTATCGGAATCCGCTTTGCGGCTCACCGACTTGAACTGCAGCTTCATGGGGCTGATCTTCAGCCATGTTGCAAACGATGAGATAATGTTGTATTGCTCCTCGCTGCTCCGAAGCAGGAAGTTGATGGGCAGTATCTCGATGATCTTCACATAGCGGTCGTCGGTGGTTTCGATGATCCCGTTGCGGATCTCCCTGACGGGCAGGAAATCCTGCACAAACTCACTTGTTTTGCTTCTTCTTTTTCTGCTTTTTGTGGGTTTCTTTTGCGCTTCCATACTTATATCCAATCCTTCTGTAATGCAGTTTTCTGCGGTTCAAGCCGAATCTTACGATGTGGCTGAGGTATTGCATCAGGCTGTCGCCGCCGATGCCCATGAGCGACACGACCCCGAGCGGGATCAGCGTCACCGTCATGATAACCACCTTCACGGTGGTATCCACATGCAGCCATGCGACCTCCGGATACCCCACAAGCCCAAGCATGATGATGGCCTCGATGGTGTTTCGCGTTTCGAGCATTCCGCCCAAGAGCTTGCCGCTGTCCGTATAGTTCGCCGGTATGGCGTAGGTATTGTTGAACTCCTTTTCGTCCATGCGTGTCACCGTCCTATCCGATAGAATGTAGCTTCAGCCCAATAGCGTCCAAGCCGCAGGGCTTGCTTATGATCCTCAACGTAAATATCCACGCGGGCGATATCGTTCTCAATGCCGCTGCCGCCTCGATCCTCCACGGTATAGACCTCGCCGTTGATGACCAGCACCGTGCCGAAGGGATAGTGGCTGGACATTGCCACCATGCCCGGCGCAACGCGCTTGCCGCTCGCGGTAATGCCGTCGGCATTCTTACCGCAGCATTTACTGCAAGCGCAATAATGCGTTACATTGACCTTGAGCGTATAAAGCGGTGTGCCGAGATCGCCTGTGCCGCCGCCGGCAGGCGAGCTGTAGTCGATCCCGTTGGGACGGCGATAGTATTTCACATAGCTCGGCGTGTTGAGCACAACGCCGCCCTTGGAACTTGAACAATGCACCCACTGCCTTTTGCCGTCCGAGGTCAGTCCCACATACATGAGCACATGGTTCGTACCGGGGTCGGAGGGCTTGGCCTTGAAGCCAAGATCGCCGGGAAGCAGCTCCGATGCGGAGATCTCTGTCGACTTGCTCCATTGATTTGCGCTGCCCGTGCCTATGGACTGGCCAAGCGCGGTCTTGTAGACCCAATCCGTAAACCCGCTGCAATCAAGGCCGTAAGGGCGGATCGTACCGGAGGTAACGGAGCCGGAGCCCGTCACCTTCTTGGGCTTGCCCCAATCGTCGTTCCAGCCCGCTGGGCTTTTGCCGCCCCAGAAATAAGAGACCTTGCCCACAAGGGAAAGCGCCGTTTCTATCAGCTTCTTTCGGGTGTCGGTGGTATTGAGCCCGTCCACGATGCCGATAAGCTCCTCGCTTGTAAGCTCCGGAATGTCGCCTGCCGCAAGCGTGCCGTAGAGCGTCATCTTCAAGGCGTCTGCCATGGTTTTGATGGCAGCGCCGTAGGTCGTGCTGGTCGTCTCCTCATATATGGCGTCCGGGTCTATATCAAAAGCCGTATAGATAACGCCCTCATTGAAGGGAGCTATCGTGCATTCGGCGTATTTCACGATCTCGGTATCCGGCGTAAGCGTCTCCGCATCGCCCGCCGCATAGTACGTTTCGGAGCTGACGCCCACGATGATACCACGGGAGTATACTGGGATATCCACGCTGACAGGCGAATAGGCCGTGCGCTGTATCTCCGTTTCCGTTGTCCCCTCGCCGGAGGGGACGTAATAGGTTCGCGTGGCTGTGGCGTAACTGTATTTCGGCACACCATTGACCTCGCCGATCTTGGTTCTGCCTGTCACAACTGTCAGCGTGACGGGTGTATAAGTAGAGTATGTCAACGGAATGACCCGCTCAAACTCCTTTTCAACATACGTTATCTTGAACATCTGCTCTGCTACGGCGTCCAGTTTGCGCCGCATATCAGCCTCGCTCGTGCCGACCTGACCCATGGAAGCGGAGTAGGCGGCGAACACATAGCAGACCTCGTAGTCCGGGTTCAGGCTGCCGTAGTTGATGAGCGCATCCATGGACGTTTCGTAATCGTAGCCGTTCTCCTCGATGATCTGTTCGACCCTTGCGAGGGCAGCGTCATACCCATTCTGGATACAGGCCGCCACCACATCCGACATATCGTCGGCACGCTCGATCAAATCGACTGCACCGTTCGGGTCTACTGTCGATGGGTCTGTATGAAACAGGTTGTTGCTGATGATGCTGGGCAGCGTGACCACCGCCATGATAAAGAACAGGATCACAAGGCCCAGGCAGATCAGCACCTTGAATATGGGTTTACGAAGCGCCCAGGCGGCCGCGATGATCGCGCCCCATGGCCCGCCCGCCGCGGTGCCTGTCGCCACCTCCGCTACGGCCTTTCCGCCTTCTACGCCTGCCTGTGCAACGGCGGCGGTGGTGTTGGCCGTAACTTCGCCCGCAGCGGCCGCCGTTTTCTCCGCCGCCGCTTTTCCTGCTTCCTTGATGGCCTTAGCGGTCTTTTGCGCCGCGTCCGCATAATTGATTGAGCCGTCGCCCAACTGCTGCTTATCCTGCTCCGACACCGTTTCACCTCCTCCAAAGGAAAAGGAGCGCGGCCCGATATCGGGTGCGCTCCATTCGTTACATCAGTCTTACTGCTTGCGCTTCGGCGGTTTCTTCTCGCTCATATCCCGGGGTTGGGGATCGGCGTACCGCGTCAGCGTGCTCTTGTATCGTATAGCCTCCACCTGCGTGGTCTTGACCTGATCGCCGTCATATACGGGCTTACCGCCTTCGTATACGGGCCGCCGCTCCACAACAGGCGTACCGGGTATCGCATACCACTGACCGCCTCGCTCGTCCTCATACACGGTATAGTCGCCGCGGGGCGCTTGGAACTGGGTATGGTCATAGAAGCGCATGGCACTGCCGTCCTCATGCCGCACGTCGATAACGCCGTCCCTTGCGCGTGATGTATCCACATACGCGGGCTGGGTTTCATAGCCGGGCATGAAGGACCGGAACTGCGCCTGATTATATGCTTTTGCCTCCTCAGTTGGCGGTTCAAACTGCGGCACATCGTTGTGCGGCTGCATGGCATACCAACCGACGCCGTCCATGGACTGGATGGTATCGTGAGGAGCATCCGGCTCCTGATACATGGCGCTGTTGTACCACATGCTTGTACCATAATCCGGATGACTTGCCTCCAGCACGCCTTCTTCCGGATGCCCCACAGTGCGAAGCGTCGTACCCTCGGCGACAGAATCGCCAAAGGCTGCGCTGACCTGATCCTGCGAAAGCGTTTCTCCCACGCCCATACCGGCAAATGCCGCGGGTGTATAGAAGCTGCCTGCGCCATCGCCGGCAGCCGTTTGATACCACTGGCTACCATCCTGTGCCGTGACGGTGGAGTGCGGCATGGACGGACGCTCGAACTGCGACGCACTGAACATCTCCACCTCGGAGGTTTTTCCGTCCGCACCTGTCGCCACAGTCGATATACGACCGCCGGTGATCTCAGTGCAGCTCAAGCTGTAACCCTGAAGCTGCGGCATATAATTGGCTGTGCTGCGGTCGGCGATCTCCCCAGCTATCGTGCCGGATACGTTGCCCGGTCGAGCCGCCACGGAAGCGATGGATTCGCTTGAGAGCGTTGCACCATTGCGGGCTGCCATGCCACCGAATGCTCGGGCGACAAAGCCAGCGCTGCCGCCTGCGCCCATGTGTGTTCCACCTTCCACAACAGCGTCACGCACATACGAATTTGGCTTAAAGCGGCTTGCAAAGCCCGCGAAGAACCCGCCGCTTGTTGCTGATGTTCCTGATGCGCCCGCAGTACCGTTTGCTCCGCGGAATACGCTACCGGCCGTCCTTGCGCCGCCGGAGGCTACGCCGGATATCACACGGGCCGCCATAAGGAGCTCCATTCCCATGCTGCTGCCGGTTTGGGCCACATTCAGCCCCATTGCCGCAAGGTAGCTATCGAACTTCTGCGCCGTCTTCAGAAAAGCCAGCGCAACGAACATCCAAAGAAATATGCTGCCCTGTCCGGTGGAAAGCGCGCCGCCGTTGCCGATGAACTGGCCGACCGTGGAGTTGAACGCTCTCAAAAACCATACGTTTAGGACAAGTAACAGGAGTTGTGACCCGACCATGCGTGTCCAGCCTTTGAACACGTTGTTGGTGGTCTTGCTGCCGCCCATTGAAAACGCCAGCGGTGAGGTATAACATAAAACGCCCACGACCACATATCGCTCAACACATTCCAGGAGCATTTTGAAGTAGTTCCAGCCCAATGAAATCATGAGTATGATGGTCAGTAGCGGGCCGACCACAGTGATTGTCGAAACCATTGTGCTCAAGCCGTTTGTAAGAACCTGCTCCACCCCGGCAAACGTAAAGCTGCCCGGGTCCATTGTGGCATCCATAAGGGCGGTGTACGGAGCGCGGGCAATGTCCAGCGCCAGCAGGAATATCGGCTTAGCATAGCCTATCAATATAGCGAATATAGTGCTGCGAACCAGTAGCTGCCATGGATTCTCAGCCTCGGTCACTGGCCCGCCGAACACGCGGAACAACTGCCAGACCGTTATTAAGAACAGCAGCGCCCATGCCGTGTACTGAAATATTGAGAACGCCTCGGTCACGAATGGGAAATACTGTTCCATAGCAGTCATATCCGTGCCCAAGGCGTTCAAAAAGATGCCGGAAACAGCGTCCATGATGCTTGTTACGATGGACGCTACCCAATTCACGATACTTTCAAAAATCCAGCTAAAATCCAACGACGCTCACCTCCTTGCCGCCGGACATCGTGGCGTTGTCCATTATCCGTTGTACATGCCGCCCTGGATTAAGGGCTGTAGGTATGCTACCGCGAAGCCAAGCGTATTGAGTACCAGCCATGTGACGATGATTCGTTTCAGCCAGCTCGTGGCTTCATCCACGGCACGCTGATTGCGCGAGATCATCCTGATGAGCAGCGCTACAGCGGCTGCCGTAACGGCCACAATGGTGGATATCCCGACCAACTCGCCGTATACATCCTTCATGATGGTCGAGAATCGCGACCAGATGTCATCCGCAAGCACGGGCTGAAGGGAAAAAATGAGTGCGCCGGCAACGCCGACAATGGACCAGTAGCCCCGCACGGCACGCTCCTTGAGGGTTAGCTTTTCTGTCATGTAGGTTCCTCCTTGATGAAGTTTAGGTATGAAAAAAACCGCCTTCTGCGCTTTGCAAAAGGCGGTGAAATTGCCATACCCACTATTCGACGCTACAATCTTACCACGATTCGATTTCCTTGTCATCGGCGGGTGCCTGCCAGGAATATGACAGAAAACCGACCATAGACAGCATTACATATTCACATTATTATCAATAGTGTTTAGGGCTTTTTCATCTTCGATTCTCTTAATAATTGAATTATACATTGCCGCGGTTCTTAGTTCATTGTCAAATATATGTTCTTCAATCCTGTTTTTCCATTTGCGAATTATACCTTTTACAATGGATGCTTTTGTAATATAGAAGTCTATTACTTGGATACCCACTTATATAAGCTCTGCGACGAAGCGGGGATCAAGCACTTTTGTATGCACGCCCTGCGACATACCTACGCCACAAGAGCGATTGAATGCGGTGTACAGCCCAAGATGCTGCAAAAGCTGCTTGGTCACGCAAGTATAAAAACAACGATGGACAGATACGTCCATGTCACATCTGAATCCTTGGATCAGGCTGTGCGGCAATTTGAATCAGGCAGGGTTTCCTAGCATATAAGTCCATGCGAAAATGGCGTAAAAATGGCGTAAGCCAAACACGCCGGATTCCGGAAACCCTTGAAAATCAAGACATTTTAAGGAGATAGAGAAAACTATGAAATTAGGTATCGGAAGAATTTGACCTGATTTCATAAATCTATAAAGAAGCATAAATGCCCGTAAATCCTTACGGAAACAAGCTTTTCAAATTTCAAGGGGCATAAAACTCCACGCTGTTTCATAAAGCTGCACGCCAAAATGGTACAGTCGTGGTACAGTAGATTGAAGTGCCGAGAAAAGCCCCTATGCAGAAATAATTATACTATGACAATGAAATGCTAAAGCGGATGTCCGAGGGAAAGGCCTCAGACATCCGCTTTTGTTCTTATAGATATGCTTTTTCCCTCTTCGCGGCAAGGCAAATGGAATCCGTGAAGTATTTGCCGATTTGGAAGCCAAGTTGCACGAAATCGTGTGCCGCGAAACTGTGAACACGGAACGCCGTTCAGGAAAGAATCTTATGGAATCGGACTTAATCCCATGACTTCGTGAACTGGAAAATATGCTGATTCGATCAATGTATCATATTCGGTTCTCAGAATTTCCCAGAACGGAAATTTCGCTTTTCAAATCTGTCTACATGGATGCTAGACAGAACGAATGAAAATATGCCGTGATAAGGGTTGAAAATCAAGGATTTTCTTCGCTGTAAGCAATGCAGGAAAACTTCCCCCTGTGATGATATTCCTTGCATGGATTTGGCGTTAGAGCGCAAATAAGTGTTGATTTTGGCGCTGTTTTGAGGCCGTCGGAGCACAACGGATAAGCGCTTTTGCGATGCCTATTCAGGAGCTGACAGGGGTTTCTTTGCGGGCATCGCTAACCCCCTATTGATTGATCCCGGTTTCAAACATCTTCGCCAGCTCCGTGCCGCTCTCCTGCATCTCTCTTGGAAACAACGCATAAGGTGTAGTTATATTCTGATAAAGCCGTAACAGAAAAAACGGAGTTGTGCGGCTATAATAATTCAGAAAAACGTGTAATATATAGTTTGATAACTCCAGAAAAATGTGATATGCTATTGGCGTACTAAAGGAAGGCTGGTGAGTCGCATGAAACGCAATGCAATTCAGGAACTTGTAGCATGGAAGTCCAGTGAAGACCGCAAGCCGATGGTGCTGAAAGGCGCCCGGCAGGTGGGAAAAACCTGGCTGATGAAAGAGTTCGGGCAGAACTACTACGACAGCTATGTCTACTTCAACTTTGATGAGGAAGATGAGCTGAAATCCATCTTTGAGGCCAATAAAAATCCCCAGCGGATCATCGAACTGCTGTCCCTGATCACCGGGGAGAAAATTCTTCCGGAAAAAACACTGATTATTTTCGACGAGATTCAGGAGTGCCCGGAAGCACTAAATACTTTGAAATATTTCAAGGAAAAGGCCAACGAATACCATGTAATCGCCGCGGGCAGTTTGCTGGGAACCCTCCTGGCGCAGCCCAAGTCCTATCCCGTGGGCATGGTCAATCTGCTGGACATCTATCCGCTGACTTTTGACGAGTTTCTGGAGGCCACGGATGAGAGCCTGTACGCCTACTATTCCAGTATCCAAAAAGAGCAGCCGATCGAGGAAATTTTCCACAATCGGCTGCTGGAGGCATACAACTATTACCTGATCATTGGTGGAATGCCGGAGTGCGTCTCCTCGTGGATCACCCATAAGGACCCAGCAAAGATCTCGCAGATTCAGAAGGAGCTGATTGAGGTCTACGAAAACGACTTTTCTAAACACAACGGTAAAGTCAACAGCGGACGCATTCTGATGGTGTTCCGCAGCATTGTGGCCCAGCTGGCAAAGCCAAACGAGAAATTTATGTACGGAGCTGTCCGCGAGGGTGGCCGGGCCCGAGATTTTGAGGAAGCCATCGAGTGGCTGGTCTCCGCCGGGATGTTGAATCGCGTCTACAATGTCTCTAAGATGGAGCATCCTCTGGCAGCCTTTGACAAACTGGACCAGTTCAAACTCTTCGTGTTCGACACCGGTCTACTCAAACACATGGCAGGCATTGATAACAGTGCCATTCTGCTCAAGACAGATTATCAGTTCAAGGGTCCGCTGACGGAAAACTATGTCCTGCAGCAGTTTCGCGGCCAGTTCGATGTGGAACCCCGCTATTACTCCGATAAAAACAGTGAAATTGATTTCCTTATCCAGTACGGCACCAAAATCATCCCCGTGGAAGCCAAGGGCGGCGAGGATAAATCCGCTCCTTCCTTTAAAAAGTATATCGCCGACCGCCAGCCGGAGTACGCCCTGCGCTACTCCAAGCGGGGTTACCGGAAGGATGGAGCCATTACCAACCTTCCATTATACCTGGCACGAAAGACAAAAGAACTTCTTTGACAAAGCAGCTCCTCACACTTGTTGTGAGGAGTTGCCTATCTCTAGTGGCAAGGTCTTTTCACAGCTTCAAAGGGCTTGTTTTTGCCCAAATAATATGTTAGTATGTTTACATGCATACTTTTTGAAGGGAGGATAACTGCAGATGGGTAAACGCAAGAAGGACCTGTCTGAATTCGGCGAATTTCTTGTAGCAGAGATTTGCAAAACAGGCATGAGTAAGGTCGATTTTTGTACAGCGGTTGGGATCAACAAGCCATACTTCTATGAGAGTTTAGCTGGCACGCCCCCATCGCAGGAAATTCTCGAGAAAATGCTCGAAGTGCTGGATGCAAATCTTCTTACGGAAGATAAGATTAAATCCAATGACTTGTTTGACAAGGCTGCTAAATGCAGGAAGGAAATACCGACTGATATCAAAGATCTAATCAGGACCAATCCGGATGAATGGAACAATATTCGGACAGTATTGAAGGAAATGCTTTCCGGCGCAAAATAGAGAATTGGGAGTATCATTATGAATGAACGGTTAAATCGCTTTACAAGCCTGCTGAAGCAGATTTTTGAACTCGATAAATCAGATCTTGATTTTGGTATCTATCGCGTTATGAACCTCCGCAAGGCACAAATTGAAGAATTCCTGACAGAGCGTCTGCCGCAGATGGTACAGGAAACACTTGCTCCCTTCGCGCAGGGCAGCAAGGAAGAAATCCGCGCCAAAATGAAGCAAATTGAGGATAGCGTGTCAGAAATGGGCATGACTGTGGATGCTCTCCCCGATACTGCTCAGAAGAAGCAGCAGTATTTGCAGCTCCAGAAGCAGCTTGCGGAAGGTGCTGATCTGGCCGCACTGGAGACGGACGTGTACTCTGCGCTGTATTCCTTCTTCAACCGATACTATGAGGATGGCGATTTTATTTCCAAACGTCGGTATAAGGAAGGCGTGTACGCTATCCCCTACGAGGGCGAGGAAGTAAAGCTCTACTGGGCAAATCAAGATCAGTACTACATCAAAACCAGCGAGAATTTCAAAGATTACACCTTCGTTTTCGACGGGATCACTGTCCATTTCCGCTTGGTGGACGCTACCACGGAGCAGAACAACAACAAAGAGAGCAAGGACAGCAAGCGCACTTTCATGCTCTTTACGGAGGATGAAGAAAACTACCCGGGCATCAAGCGATTTGAATATGATCCGGATGCTGCGGAAATCGTGATCCGATTCGTGTATGATATTCCCGCAGACAAGAAAAAGAAGTATGCAGAGGAGAACTATGCCGCAATTACCCAATGGCTGCTTTCTCTGCGGCGGGCAGAGCTGAATCCCCTGATCGCGCCTATCCCCACAGGCAAGGGCAAGGAGACCACTACCCTGATAGAGAAGCATCTGAAGGGCTATGTTGCAAAGAACACCTTCGATTATTTCATCCATAAAGATTTGCGTGGTTTTCTTACACGCGAGCTGGATTTCTTCATTAAGAGTGAAGTTATGCATCTGGAGGATCTGGACACCGACAGCGAAGTCCGTGTGGAGACCTACCTTGCCAAGGTGAAAGCCATCAAGCGCGTCGGTAAAATCATCATCGATTTCCTTGCGCAGATTGAGGATTTCCAGAAGAAGCTGTGGCTGAAGAAGAAATTCGTGGTGGAGACCAACTGGTGCATCACGCTGGACAAGATCGACGAATCCTTCTGGCCGGAGATTATCGGGAACAAAGCGCAGATTGATGAATGGATCGCCATGTACGCCATCGACGAAGCGGAAGGCTGGACGAACCCGCCGTCCGTCGATTTCCTGCGTCAAAATCAGAATCTGATCATCGATACCAAGCATTTCTCCAACACGTTCAAATTCAAGCTGCTGGAAAGTATACCGGATTTGGACGAGCAGACGGATGGTCTGCTGGTTAACAGCGATAACTACCAGGCAGTCAGAATGCTTCAGCGGCGTTTTGCCTGTAAAGTGAAATGTGTATATCTGGATCCTCCCTACAATACAAATGAATCCACCTTCATTTATAAAAACAACTACAAGCATTCGTCTTGGGCGTCCATGATTGCAGATCGTGTAAGCGCGGCATACGAAACACTGGACGAAAATGGTGTGCTGATGATTACGATTGATGACGAAGAATTGTATGATCTGAAAGCTGTGTTAGATACAGTCATTGGCGCAGAGCGGTATATCGGCACAATCGTTATTCAAAGCAATCCTCGGGGGCGTGGCATTAACAGCTTTTACGCAACTTGTCATGAGTATTGCCTCTGCTATGCAAAAAATCCGGAATTAGCAGAAATCGTCGATCAGGAACTTACGACAGAACAGGAAAGTGCGTACACAGGCGATGATGATGAAATTGCATATCGGTTGCTTCCGTTCAGGCGAAGCGGAGGATGGTCTACTCCGCAAGATAGGCCCAATTCTGAATTTTCACTTTTCTTTGACGAACAAGGAAAGCTTTTTGCGGTAGGCGGCGAACGCACAGAAGAAGTCCCCGCAGAGTATGTTCCGTCGTGTATATTGACTATAGAAGACGGAAATGTGGTGTCTTACAGTGAGAGTGCCTTCTTGCAAAAATATCCTTCTGCATTCAAGATTATGCCTATAGACACAAGCGGGCTTTGCCGCGTCTGGCGCTGGTCGGACAGAGAGAAGATCCTGCGTGCCGGCGAAGCAGGCGATTTTGTTCTGAAAACAGAAAAGTCATATGCTTATGTGCAATTAAAGGATCGGATTA
>ERZ839823.1038-NODE-1038-length-32448-cov-3.479085_pt1 | contig 32448 bp, 33 predicted proteins | sample MGYA00519862_ERZ839823 | MGnify/ENA primary metagenome ERZ839823 (study PRJEB31850, sample SAMEA3708853) | human gut metagenome | biome: human gut; feature: human-associated habitat; material: faeces | place: China | collected 2014 ...
TGGCTGATGGACGAACGCAGGCGCGTGATTCTGCTTCCGGTTCGCCGTCGGCTGGCGGTGCTCGCCTGCGCCTATCTGGCGGGCGTTTACTTGGCGCAGATTGCGGCGTTCCCCGCGGTTTGGATTGGATTTCTGTGCGCTTTTTCGGCGGTTCTTGGCCTTTTTCGGCTGAGACGGCGGAAAAGCGCGCTTTTTTGTGTCGCGCTGGCGCTATTTCTGCTCGGCAACGGCGTGACGGCCTCGGTGCTGGCCGTTCGCGATGCGCCGAGCGGGTCGAAGGCCGAGATTGTCGGCGAGATCGACGCGATTGAGCGGGAGAACCGCGTCTGGCTGAAGAACGCGACGTGCGACGGCGAAACGCGCTCGCGGCGGGGGTTGGTTACGCTGATGGCGCAGAAGGATGAGGCCGCGCCCGCCGTTCAAATCGGCCAGCGGGTGAAGGGGACGGGCAGGCTGTTTGCGCCGAGCGAGCCGCGCAACCCCGGCGGGATCAACGGGCGGATTCGCGCGCTGGCGCGGGATTACGAGCTTTCCGGCTATCTTCTGCCCGGATGGACGGCGGAGGGCGGCGGCCGGTTTTCCCTCCGCGAGCTGTTTCGGCGCGCGCAAAGGAAGCTGATGCGGCATGCCGAAGCGGTGTTCGGCCAGCAAGCGCCGCTCTTTCAGGCGGTGCTGCTCGGCAGCCGGGAAAATCTGGACGATGATTTGGTGACGGCGATGCGCCTGACCGGCATTGTGCACCTGCTGACGGTTTCCGGCATGCATTTATCCCTGATTGCCCTGATGCTTGAACGGCTGCTGAGGCGTTTGCCGTGCGGCCGGTGGACGCGCTTTGCCGCGCAGACGGTCATTCTGCTTTTCTACACGGGCGTGACGGGCGCGGCGGCCGGAACGGTTCGCGCGCTGATCATGGCGACGCTTCGCAGTCTGGCCGGATGCAGGGGCAGGCGGTATGAGCCGCTGACCGCGCTGGCCGTCGCCGCGTGGAGCATGGCGCTGATTCGTCCGGCGTGGCCGCTGGATGCGTCGTTCCAATTCTCGTTTTTTGTTCTGCTGGGCATTTTGCTGCTCAGCGGCGCGTGCCTGTCGGCGCTGAATCGGTTTGTGCCGTGGATGCGCCGCCATCCGCAGGCGGCGGAAACGCTGGCGGTCAGTTTCAGCGCGCAGGCGGCGGCACTGCCGATACAGCTTCTCTTTTACGGCTATGTGCCGCTGCTGGCGTTGGCGGTGAACGGCTTTGCCGGCGGGCTGATGTCGCTGCTGATGCTGGGCGGGATTTTCTGCATGGCGGTCGGCGCGGGTCTGCCGACTGCCGGACGATGGCTGGGCGCGGCGGTCGGGGCGGTTTCGGGTGCGGCGCAGCGCCTGATTCTGGGCGTCGCCGGGCTGGAAATCAAAATCTGCCGCCTGCCCGCGCCGTATGGCTGGGCGCTGCCGGTGGCGATTGCCGCAATGATGCTGTGCAGCCGCCGTATTCGGTTTGGCCGCGGCAGAAAGGGGGCGCTCGCGGCGATGCTCTGCGTCCTTCTGATCGGCTATCTGCCCCGCTTTGCGCCCGATGCGCGCTATGTTCAGCTTGACGTGGGGCAGGGCGACGCGGCCGTTCTCCGTCACGGGCGGCAGGCGACGCTGGTGGACGTCGGCCCGGCGGGCTGCTACGATGTGCTGCGCTATCTGCGCCGCGAGGGGCTGTACGTCGATGCGCTGATTTTGTCCCATCTGGATGAGGATCACGCCGGGGCGCTCGGCACGCTGCTGGCTTCCGAAATCGAGATCGGGCGGATCGTCATGCCGTCGGGCGTATCGGAATCCGACGCATCTCTGGCGGTGCGGGAGGCGCTCGAGCTGGCGAACGAAAGGGGCGTTTCAATCGAAACGGCGTCCGCCGGGGCGAAAATCGTTTCGGGCGGCTTTGCGTTTGACGTGCTCTCGCCGCAGGAGGGGATGGCGGGCGACAACGAGCGTTCGCTGGTGCTGTATACGCAGTCCATGGGCGCGCGGATTCTGACGACGGGCGACCTGCCCGCGAAGAGCGAAATGGAATCGCCGCCGGATTGCGACATCCTCAAGGTTGCGCACCATGGCAGCAAATACGCGACCAGCGATGAATTTGTGCGGCAAACGACGCCGAAAATCGCGCTCATCAGCGTCGGCGCAAACAACCGATACGGTCACCCGACGGCGCGCGTGCTCGAAGCGCTGGACGCGGTCGGCGCGTCGGTTTACAGAACGGATGAAAGCGGATGCATCACCCTGTGGCTCTCGGAAGGGCAGATCACGGCGCAAACTTATCGCCGCGCGCCATCATCAAACCCGCTTCCCGCCGCATATACTCCCTGACAGAGGACAAGCGAGGGGGAAGGGCTTTTGAAGCGCAGACAGGCTGGCCATTCAAAGGAAAAGGGCGCGCAGTTCATGCGCCTGCGCACAGCCGATATCTACGGCGGCATGATTCCGTCGCGCCTTCGGGAGGATGAAACGCTGCCGGCGCTGGCGCAGTCCATCGCCCGTCACGGTCTGCTTCAACCCATCGTGGTGCAGGAAAATCTGGCGAACGGCCGCTACATGCTGGTGTGCGGCGCGCGGCGGCTGGCGGCCTGCCGGATGCTGGGGCTTGAAGAAATCGACGCGGTGAATATTCCGGGGGACAAGCCCGACGCCGTCGCCTGTTTTCTGGAGGAGCATTTCACGCGGAAGGGCGTTTCGTTTCTGGAAGAAGCGCGGCTTTTGAGCCGGGACGACGCCGCGCAAAAGTGCTGCATGCCCGAAGGGGAAATGCGGCGGCGGCTTTCGATGCTCGAACTGGACGCGCAGACGCAGGCGGCCATCGAGCGCGGCGGCCTTTCCATGGAGCAGGCCGAATGGCTCAAGGGTGTGCAGCCCCAATCGCGGCGGCTGGAGGCGGCGGAGATCATCGCCCAGCGCGGGCTGACGACCGAGCAGGCGCGGCGGCTGCTTGACCGGCCGGAGGAGACGCAGGCATGCGGCAAAAGGCGCGCCGTGCGCCGCGCGGCGGAGGAAGCGCAGCGGCTGAGCGACGCGCTCAATGCGCAGGGCATTCCCGCATGTGCCAGCATGCACGCGCAGGGACAGGGGCTTTGCATACAGATCTTGCTAAAAAATGAACGTCTTTCGTAGAAAAGCAGGAAAAACACCCGCACAGGTCGAAAAAAGAAGAAAAGAAAAACCATCGGTCAATCAAAACCGGGAAAGGACTACCATGTATACCATTCTGACGGATTCGTGTTCCGATTTGAATGCGGAAGTGGCCGCAAAGTTCGATCATTTCGAGGTGATTCCCCTTTCATATACCATTTCCGGCGAGACGAGCTTCCAGCCGTTTGACGACGCGCAGCGCTGCTCCGCCTTTTACGATCGGCTGCGCGCGGGTGAGACGTGCACAACCTCGCAGGTTTCGCCGGGCGATTTTGTCGAGGCGTTTAAGCCGCATGCCGAAAAGGGCGAGGCGGTGCTCGGCCTCATTTTTTCCTCCGCGCTTTCCGGCACGTATGCCTCCGCGTGCATGGCGCGGGACATTGTGCACGAGGATTACCCCGACGCGGTGATCGAGCTGGTGGATACGCTGGCGGCCAGCGCGGGCGAGGGCATGGTGGTCTATGACGCGGTTGCGCGCCGCGACGCGGGGATGGCGATTGATGAAAACGCCGCGTATACCCGTGCGCATTTGCAGGAATACGCGCACTGGTTTACGGTGGACGATCTCCACTTCCTCAAGCGCGGCGGCCGCTGCTCGCCGTCCGCGGCTTTCTTCGGCACGATGCTGAAAATCAAGCCCGTGCTGCATGTGGACAGCGAGGGGCGGCTGATCGCCAGAAGCAAGGTGCGCGGCCGCATGCAGGCGCTTCGCGCAATCGCGATGAAATTCGGCGAGCTGGAAGCCGATAAGGATCAGATGATTTTCATCAGCCACGGCGACTGCGAGAAGGACGCGATGGTGGTGAAGGAGACGCTGGTGAAGGAATTCGGGTGCGCCCCGGAGCGGATCGTCCTCAGCGCGGTCGGGCCTGTCATCGGCAGCCACTCCGGCCCCGGAACGGTCGCGCTGTTTTTCAGAGGCAAAGATCGCGGATGACGCGGCGGGATTGGATGCGCGAGGCGCTGGCGCTGGCGAAGCAGGCGCAGCTTGCGGGCGAGGTACCAGTCGGCGCGGTCGTTGTGCACGAGGGGAGCATCGTCGCGCGGGCGAGGAACGAGCGGGAGACGACCGGCGACCCGACGGCGCATGCCGAGGTGCTTGCGCTCCGCCGTGCGGCGGCGGCGTTGGGGCGGAGGCGGCTGAAGGGCTGCACGCTGGTGGTGACGCTGGAACCGTGCCCGATGTGCGCCGGCGCGATTGCGATGTCCGGCATAGACGAGGTTCTTTTCGGCGCTTACGACCCGCGCTGCGGCTGCGCGGGCAGTTTGTATAACCTGCCGGAGGACGCGGCGTTTGGCCGCGTCATTCCGTGTTCCGGCGGCTTGATGGAGGCGGAATGTCAAGGCGTGCTGGATGCGTTTTTTGATTCAAGACGGGGATAAAACTGCAAGAATGAGGATATGCAAGAGCGCATATCCTTTTTTTGACATTTTATGCAGATGAATCTATCATTTTTCTCGGAAATGACGCTTGACAACCGGCGGGAAGTGCATGTATAGTAAACGCATCCGACCAAAGGCCGCCATTCGCGGGGAAAGAGAAGCATATGAACAGCAAAAAGCCGTTTTTGACGCTTGAGCAGGCGCGGGAAATCGCCAAGGCATACCCGACGCCTTTCCATATTTATGACGAGGCGGGGATTCGCCGCACCGCGCGCGCCCTAAAAGCGGCGTTTGCGTGGAATCCCGGTTTCAAGGAGTATTTCGCGGTGAAGGCGACGCCGAACCCGTTCATCCTCAGGATTTTGCGCGAGGAGGGATGCGGGGTGGATTGCTCCTCGGAAACGGAGCTGATGCTCAGCGAGGCGTCCGGCTTTGCCGGGCACGAGATCATGTTCTCCTCCAACGAGACGCAGGGGCGCGAGTTCGCGCGCGCCTGCCGTCAGGGCGCGATCATCAATCTGGATGATTTTACGCTGATTGATACGCTGGAACGGGCTTGCGGAATCCCGGAAACGGTCTGCTGCCGCTACAATCCGGGCGGAGAGTTTTCCATCGGCAACCACATTATGAATCAGCCGAAGGACGCGAAATATGGCATGACGCGCGCGCAGCTCACGCAGGCATACCGCGTTCTGATGCAGAAGGGCGCAAAGCGCCTTGGCCTGCATGCGTTCCTCGCCTCCAACACGCTGACCAACGCCTATTATCCGACGCTGGCGAAGATTCTGTTCACCACGGCGGCGGAGCTTCACCGGGAAACCGGCGCGAAAATCGCGTTCATCAATCTCTCCGGCGGCGTGGGGATTCCGTATCGCCCAGAGGAACCCGCCAACGACATCGCCGCCATCGGCGAAGGGGTGCGAAAGGCCTATGAAGAGGTGCTCGTGCCCGCGGGCATGGGCGACGTGGTCATCTTCACCGAGCTGGGGCGCTTTGTGCTCGGACCGAACGGCGCGCTGGTGACGACCGCCTGCCACGAAAAACACACGTATAAGGAATATATCGGCGTGGACGCATGCGCCTGCAACCTGATGCGTCCGGCCATGTACGGCGCGTATCACCACATCACCGTGCTGGGGAAGGAAGATGCGCCCTGCGACCATGTGTACGACGTGGTGGGCAGCCTGTGCGAAAACAACGATAAATTTGCCGTCGATCGTTGTCTGCCGAACATCGAGATGGGCGACCTGCTGTATATCCACGACACGGGGGCGCACGGCTTTTCGATGGGTTACAACTATAACGGCAAACTGCGCAGCGCGGAGCTGCTTCTGCGCGAGGATGGAAGCGTGCAGATGATCCGCCGCGCCGAAACCCCAGCCGATTATTTCGCGACGCTCGATTTCGCGGGGCTGAACATCAAAAATTGAGCATCGGGGACTGAATAAAAGACGAAGCCGCCGCTTTTCTTCGAAAAAACGAAGAAAAGCGGCGGCTTTTGAAACGAAGAGACGCCCCGAAACGGGCGCGGCGTCAGCCCAGCCAGCCGAGCGCGCGCATGCGGCTTTCAATCGGCGCATGCAGCATTTCGTCCTTAAAATAGACGTATTTCGCGGAAGAGGGGACGAGCCGGCCGTCGCTCCACCTGACCGGACCGACGCCGCGCGCATCCAGACCGTAGGCGGATAAATCCTTCCCCTCCGGCGGGACGATGTGCGACACACGCCCATGACAGCGATTGCCGAGGAACAGCACAAAGCGCCCTGCGTCCGGATCGAGGGACAGATGGTTGCCCGTGAAGCCGCTCAGGCCGATGGAGCGCGCGCCCATCCAATGCGGCACCTCGCTGAGCCGTTGCAGCGGATGTTTGGAAAAGCAGAGATAGCCCAGATATTGGCGATACGTGCCGTCCCCATGCGAAAAGCCCGTTCGATTCACGCCGATTTCGCAGAGCGTTTCGGGTCGGAGCAATTCGCCGGAGAGCAGCGCCTGCGCAAAGCGAACCATGTCTTTTCGGGTGGAGAACAGCCCGGCGTGGCCGCAGAGATCGCGCCCGCCGTCGCTGAGAAGCAGGGCTTTCGGATCGTGCGGCGCGCCGCAGGGCACGTCAGTGCGCAGAATCCAATTGTCGCCCTCGATGCGGTGCTCGTAATTGTAGCAGACGCAGCGGGAGCGCAGCGCTTCCGGCACGACGGCGAACGTCTCCTGCATACCGGCGGGCGAGAGAATCCACGTTCGGATGGCCTCGAACAGGCTCATTCCCGTCTTCGCCTCGATAATATACTTGATCGCCATGGCGTTCATGTCGGAATAGACGCGGATGGCGGGCGTGGGGCAGACGCTCATGGCAAACAGACGGCGCAGCCCCGCCTCGCGGGAGGGGGCGGCGTCGATGCGGCCGGGTGTTTGCAGGCTGACGCGGAAGCCGAGCACATCGCCCACCGTCACATGCCGAAGACTGGCAAAGCGTGGGTCGATCTGCCCGACAAATTCATCCAGCGAGAGACGGCCGCTCTCCACGAGCGCCAGCGTGACGACGGCGGTAAACAGCTTGGTCAGCGACGCGAGATCGTAAATCGTGTCGGGCTGGAGCGGACGAACGGCGGGGAGAAAGCCGCTTCCCGTGCGCGTCAGCTCCTGCGCGCGGCCATACTGTGTCCATTCGCTGTGGACAGGCGTGCCGTAGGCGACGGTAACGCCGGTCAGCATACGGCTTTCGTCGCAGAGAAAACGCATGTTGTCCTTGAGACGTTCATCCATGGGGGAACCTCCGAAAAAAGACGCGCCTCGGCAGGAAAAGCGGGACGCATGTTCGAATTTATAGCAGAAAAACAAAAGGGGGAACGGGCATGGAGATGCGGCTGCTCAGCGCCGCGCTGGAGAACGAAATCGAGGCGGCGCAGAGCGAAACCCTTGAATTGATCAAAACACTTTGCCGGATTCCCGCGCCGAGCCATCGGGAGGAGCGCCGCGCGGCCTTCATCAGGGAATGGCTGGAGGCGCGCGGATTTTCCGCCGAAATCGACGACGCAAAAAACGTGCGATGTGGCTGGGGCGTGGAGGAAAGCGGAGAAATCGCCGTCGTGATGGCGCATATCGACACGGTATTCCCTGATCTGGAGCCGATGCCGATGCGCGAGGAAAACGGGCGGCTGTACTGCCCCGGCGTGGGCGATGACACGGCCAACGTCGCGGGCATGCTGATTCTGATGGACAGGCTGCGGCGGCTCGGCCTTCGCCCGAATGGCGGCGTGCTGTTCGTCTGCAACAGCTGCGAAGAGGGGCTGGGCAACCTCAAGGGCTGCAAGGCCATTATGCGCGATTTCGCGCCGCGCGTCAAGGCATTTCTTTCGCTGGACGACCAATCGACCCACGTTTGCGCCCGCGCAGTCGGTTCCGCGCGATACCGAATCACGGCGGACACGCGCGGGGGACACAGCTTTGCGGATTTCGGCGCAAGGAGCGCGATCGAGGTGCTCAGCCGCCTGACCTGCGCGCTGTACCGGCAGGCGCTGCCGCGCGCGGCGGGGAGCGTGACGACGTACAACGTGGGCATGATTTCCGGCGGCACGTCGATCAACGCCATCGCGCAGCATGCGGAGATGCTGTATGAATACCGCTCGAACGACGCAAAGAGTCTGGCGGCCATGAAGGAAAAGCTGAACGTCATCCTCCGGGAAAACGCGCTGCCGGACGCGAAGGTGACGGTCGAGCTGCTCGGCGAGCGCCCCTGCGGCACGGCGACCGACCCGGCGGCGCAAAAGGCGCTGGAAACGGCGTGCTGCGCCGCGCTGAAGCACTATGTCGGCGGGAAAAAGCCCATCAGCGTCGGTTCGACGGATTGCAATATCCCGCTGTCGCTGGGGATTCCGTCGGCGAGCTTCGGCATGTATCGCGGCGGCGGCGCGCACACGCGGGAAGAATGGATCGAGCCATCCTCGCTCTGCGGCGGAATGAAGGCGGCGGCCAGCGTGCTGATGAACTGGTTTCATTGAAAAAAGCAATGCTCCTCGGCGGCTGCCGGGGAGCATTGCTGCGTTTATTCGACCAGGTAGGTGTATCGAACGGTCAGGCGCGGCATGGTGTCATACAGACCGTAGGCCTCGCCGTAGATGCGGTATTTGGTGCCGATTGTCCACGTCGTCTTGGAGCTGTTTTCCAGCATGACCAGCTTTTCAAAGTTGTCCGTTCCGATGTTCATAATGGCCATCTGCGGGGTGGTGCTGACGATGCGGGTGATCGTGCCCGTGCCCATATAAATCGTGCCCTTGCGCATGGTGATGTAATTCACCAGATCGGTGTACTGCGCATCCAGATCCCACGCGCGGCGGGTGTAGATATCGGCGTTGGGCATGTAATACACAGTATGGGTGATGACGGAATCGGCCTTGCCCTCATACGAGGCGCGAATCACCACGTCGTTGTTGCCCAGATGGGAGAACAGCGGGACGAAGCTGAACCGACCCGTCGCGGGATCGACCTCCAGATTGCGGTGCGGGAAATCGACGGTGATGGTCGCGCCGGGGAGCGTCGTGCCGCTGATGGAGGGAATATGCATCTGCGCTTTTTCCTCCGCCGTGGCGGCGGCATATTTTTCGGCGGAAATCGGTTCGTAGTTCCATTCGACCAGCACGGTGGCGTCCAGCTCCAGCGGGATCTCCTGCTCGGCGCGGTAGAGCGTGACCTCCATCTTGTTTTCGCGGCAGTATTTGCTCTTGACCGAGATGGAAATCGTGTTGTCGCCGACGGGCAGAACCTGCACGTTCTTGGAAACGTTGCCCGTTTCGCGGATCAGCGTGGAGACGTTCGTGCCGTCGATGATGACCGTGGAGCCCTTTTCGACGTTGATCTGCACTTCGTAGATCGAAACGCCGACCTCCGCGCGCACCGTCGCGGGCTTGACGAGCCGAATCGGCGAGAGCGGCACATCGACCGTGTACTCAATCGGGTCGAGCTGGTACTGGTCGCCCTCCTGCGAATAGCGGATGTAGGGGGTGATGGAAATATCCATCGTATCGGTCTCCACCGCCGTTGCGAACGTGGAGGATTCGGTGTCGTACCACATGTAATCCGGCACGGTGATGGTGACCTTGCCATCCGCGATGACGTAGGAGGTCTGCATCTCCCGCAGATAGACCGTGGCGTTTTCGCGGCCGTAAATGGTGATGACGTGCGCGGGATGATCGTCCACGGTGGCGGTTGTCAGCTCGACGCGGGTTTCGTTGTCGTTTCGCACCTGCATCCCCTGAGAGAGCACGAAGTGGCGCGCGATCAGCACGCCGCCCACGCCCATCGCGCCGCAGCCGAGCAGCAGAAGCAGGATGGTCAGCAGAACGCGAAGCGGACTCTTTCTGCGTTTTCCGGGGCCGCGCGCGTCCTGCTCCGCATAGGCGGGGCGCGTCTGCACGCGCCGGGGCATGTATTCGTCGTCCGTCAGCGCGCCCTGATCGCCGGGATCGGGCGTGTAGCCGTCGTAATAGATCGGCGCGTGCGGGTCGTCGTCGTCATAAGCCAGCGGGTGCTCGTGCGCGGGGTCGCCGAAATAACCGTATTCATCCTCGGGCGGCGCGTCCTCAGCATCCGGCCGGGTATAGGCGGCCTGCTTCTGCTCCTGCCGGCGGCGGATGGCCGCGCTGTCCCCGCTGTATCCGGCGGAAAGATCGTCCGCTTCCGGAATGGGACGGACAATCTGCGCCTCCTGAATGGAGCGGCGGATGCTGTCGGCCTGCTGACGCATCTGGCGGATGCGCTTTTTGCCGTCCTCGCGGCGCTTTTTCAGATCTTCCAGCTCATCGGCCAACTGGGCGCGGTCAAGCTCCTCCGGGTCGAAGCCGGGTTCCTTTTCCGGCGCGTCCGGCTTGGCCTCGCTCCATTCGTCCTTTTCGTCAAACGTCGTGATTTCAAGCGACGGTTTTTTCTTGTGCAGGGATTCTTCCCACGCGGCGGGGCCTTCCGGGGCATTCGGCAGCGGCGCGCCGCACTGGGTGCATTTGGGCAGATAGGCTGCGTTCCATGCGCCGCACTTGGGGCATTTCATTGATTCAAAACCTCCGAAAATGGGTTAAATAAAAGGGTTAAAAGTCGGTAAACAATATTCAATTCGCGCTCTATGTACAAAAATCCTCTTTTTTCGGCCGAAACGGAAACGAATCCGCCGTGGGGGTTGAAGTGTCGGCGCGTTTGGTGTTATAATAAACGACAAAGAATCTCGGAGGTTTTGCGCTTATGATGGATCATTTCAAGGAGGACATTGTCAGCCCGCGCGCAAAGGCGCTGTCTAACGTCCTTTACGTGCTCTGTTGGGTGTTTATCGTGCTCTTCGGCGGCTATGCGCTGATGATGCTGCAGGTGATCATGCTGCAATTCAGCGTGACGGCGCTCGTCACGGTGCTGATGGCGGCGGTCTTCGCCGTGCTGCTGTTCTTCCTCAAGGATAACCTCAAGGTGGAATATGAATACACGTTCACCAACGGTTCGCTGGATTTTGCGAAGGTCTTTCGTCAGGCCAAGCGCAAGGAGCTGGGCAGCATGAACGTCAAGAACGTCTCCGCCTGCGGCCATGTGGCCGGGGACAGCTTCCGCCGCTACCTGGCGATGAAGGACGTGGAAAAGAAGAACTGGTTCGCCAACCGCGACGGCAACCTCTTCTACTTCTATTACGTCAAGGAAAGCAAAAAGCACATGATTATCATCGAGCCGAGCGAGGAAATGGTGGAGATGATCCGCCAGTACCTGCCCGCGGGCGTTTATCAGGGCTAAAACGGTCTCCGGCGCGCAAGAGCGGTCGGAGCTTTCTTTCCGAGGGGAGAAACCATGATTTATTTGGATAACAGCGCGACGACGCGCCCGTTTGACGGTGTGATCGACGTGATGGATCGCTGTATGCGCGAGCAGTATTTCAACGCTTCCGCCGCGTATAAGCCCGCAGTCGATGTGGATCGGGCGATGCGCGAATGTCGAAAGACGATTGCCGCGCAGCTTGGTATTCAGGAAAGCGGCGTGATTTTTACCGGCGGCGGCACGGAAAGCGACAACCTCGCGATTCTCGGCACGGCGGCGGCGCTCCGTCAGGGCGCGAATTTCGTTTGCAGCGCCATCGAGCACCCGGCGGTGGCGGAAACCATCCGGCGCGTGGAGCAGATGGGGCACACGGTGCGTGTGCTGCCGATTGATGCGCGCGGCGTGGTCGATCTGGCTGCCTGCGAGACGGTGATCGACGAGCACACGGCGCTGGTGAGCTGTATGCAGGTGAGCAACGAAACCGGCGCGATTCAGCCGGTGGAGGCGCTGGCCAAACTGGCGCGCAGGAAAAACCCGAACGTGCGGATTCACGTGGACGGCGTGCAGGGGTTCATGCGTGTGCCGATGCACATGGAGCGCATGGGCGTGGATCTGTACGCGCTGAGCGGGCACAAGATTCACGGCCCGAAGGGGATCGGCGTGCTGGCGGTTCGCCCCGGTGTGCGGCTGATTCCGCAGATCACGGGCGGCGGACAGGAAAAGGGGCTGCGGTCGGGCACTTATAATTCCCCGGCCATTCTGGGACTGGGCGAGGCGGTGAAAACCCTTGCCGCGGACGCGGAAGCCGTGAAGCGGATGCGCGGGATGAAAGTGCGTCTTTGGGCGGCGCTTTCGCAGGAGGAAGGCGTCCACCTCAACGGGCCGAAGCCGGAGGATGCGGACAGCGCGCCGCATATCCTGAGCCTGTCCTTTGACGGCGTGCGCGGCGAGGTGATGCGCAACGCGCTGGAAGGCGAGGGCGTGCTGGTTTCCACGGGCTCGGCCTGCGCATCCCACAAGCAGAAGGTCAGCCCGACGCTGCGCGCGATGGGGCTGTCTCAGGCGCAGGCGGACGGGACGGTTCGCGTGAGCCTGGGCGCACTGAACACGATGGACGAAATGGACGAGGCGGCGCGCCACATGCTGGCGCTTTACCGCATGCTTCGCCAATTCAAAAGGAGATAAAACGGTGAGAGAAATCCTGTTGGTTCGCTTCGGCGAGGTATTTTTGAAGGGGCAGAACCGCCCGTTCTTTATGAAAAAGCTGATGGATCACATCCGTCAGGCCGCGCGCCCGGTGAACGGCCGCGTCTGGATGAGCGAAGGGCGCTTCTACGTATCTGATTTTACGGATATGGACGAGTGCATCCGCCGCGTGACGCGCGTGTTCGGCGTTCATTCCGTCAGTCCGGCCATCGAGATGGACAAGGACGATTTCGGGGCGATCTGCGAGCAGGCGGCTAAAATGATGGAGCCGCTTTCCGGCACGTTCAAGGTGCTGGCGCGCCGCTCGGACAAGCGCTATCCGCTCGATTCCCCGGCGATCATGCGCGAGGCGGGCGGCTACATCCTCGAACATGTGCCGCACCTGAGCGTGGACGTCAACCATCCCGATCACACGATGATGATCGAGATCCGCGACCATGCGTATCTGTCCGTCAAGCGCATCCCCGCCGTTGAGGGCATGCCGATGGGCACGAACGGCAAGGCGTGTCTGCTGCTCTCCGGCGGCATTGACAGCCCGGTGGCGGGTTTTATGATTGCCAAGCGCGGCGTTGAGCTCTGCTGCGTGCACTATCATTCCTTCCCGTATACCAGCGAGCGCGCGCGGGAAAAGGTGCTTGAGCTGGCGCGGCTGCTGAGCGAATACTGCGGCAAAATGCGTGTGCATGTTGTGCCGTTTACCGAAATTCAGATGCAGATTCACGCTAAGTGCCCGGAAAATTACACGACGCTCATCATGCGCCGCTATATGATGCGCATCGCCGAGATCATCGCCCGCAAGGACGGCGCACAGGCGCTGATTACCGGCGAATCCATCGGTCAGGTTGCCAGCCAGACGATGGAGGCGCTCGGCTGCACGGACGCTGTGGTGAATATGCCGGTTTTCCGCCCGGCCATCGGCATGGACAAGAGCGAGATCATCGAGCGCGCGCAGAAGATCGGCACGTTTGAAACGTCCTCCCTGCCGTATGAGGATTGCTGCACGGTCTTCACGCCGAAGCACCCGGCGACGCACCCGCGCATCGAACTGATCCAGAAGGCGGAGGACGCGCTGGACAGCGAGGCCTTGATCGCCGCCGCCATCGAGGGCACGGAAGTCATTGAAGTGGGCTAAAACCCGTATACCCGACATAAGATGAACGCAGAGGAACGAAACCTCTGCGTTTTTTGCGTTCAAGGGGGTGAGCCGTTGGAGGATGAGCGGCGGGCGCTGGCGGCGCGGATGACGGACAAGGCGGCGAAGCTCCTGTTGGATATGCCGCTCCGGCAGATGCGGCGGCTGGAGGAAATGCGCTTTTATGCCGGGCAAAACGCCTGCTTTGTGTTTGACGGGCGCGGCGAAACGCAAAACGTCTTTTTTTCACAGCGGGACGTGGACGAGCTGGTGACGGCGCTCTGCGGCCATTCGCGATACGCCTATGAAACCCAGCTGGCGCAGGGATATATTCCGCTGGGGAACGGCTGCCGTGCGGGTGTGTGCGGGCGCGTGACGACGGGCGAAAGCGGGCGGCTTTCGTCGCCGACCTCCGTGTGTATTCGCGTAGCCAGAGATGTTCCGGGGGCGAGCGGCGGCGTTTTGCCGTATATCATGGGCGAAGGCGGGCGGGTCTGCCGTGCGCTGTTTCTCGGCCCACCGGGATGCGGCAAGACGACGGTGCTGCGCGACGCGGCGAAAAAGCTGGCGGCCATGGGGATTCGCGTGGCGGTCTGCGACGAGCGGGAGGAGCTTTTCCCGACGGGCGAGGCGGAAAAAGGGATAGACGTGATGCGCGGCGTCGATAAGGCGGCGGCCGTGGAGATGCTTCTGCGCGCGATGGCGCCGCAGGCGATCCTCTGCGACGAAATCGGGAACGAGCGGGACGCGCAGGCGCTTGAAAACGCCGCCAGATGCGGAGTCGGCCTGCTGGCCAGCGCGCACGCCGGGGCATGGACGGACGTTTTGCGCCGGCCGATTCTGAAACGGCTGTACGACGGGGCGACGTTTGAACGGTATCTGCTGCTCGGGCGGCATGGGCGGCTTGCGGCGGCATATGACGCGGAAGGAACGCCGCTTTTTAGGGAGGATGGAACGGATGTGGAACACGGCGGTGATGGCCATGATTTCGCTCAGCGCGATCGGGTTTGCGGTGGCGGATGGCGAGACGCGGCGCGTTCGATGGATTCAGGCGATGCGCCGCTGTATTCTGCGGATGAACGACGTCATTCGCTATGAGCGGCTTCCGCTGGCCGCACTGCTCGCGCGGATGGATTTGCGCGCGACGCGCGAGCAAAGGGAGCTGACGAGGCTGCTGCACCTGTGCGGGGCGCGAATGGAAAACAGCGCCAACCCGCAGCTCGTCGAGCTTTTCGTGCGCGAGGCGGGCAGAACGCCGAGCTACGGCGTGCTGGCCGAAGCGGACAGGGAGGCGTTTGAACAGGTGCTCGGCGAGCTTGGGCGGACGGGGCTGGAGGAACAGCTTCGGATTCTTTCCGAGGCGGACGGGCGCTTGTATCAGCGAGAGGAGAGCCTGCGCCGGGACGCGGCCAGACGCGCGCAGATGATCCGGACGCTGGGCGTGACGGGCGGCGCGGCGGCGTTTCTGATGCTGATCTAGGAGGGTGCGCCATGAACATTGATCTGCTGTTTCAAATCGCGGGTGTCGGAATCCTGATTTTCGCGGTGAACCAGGTGCTGCAAAAGGCGGGGCGGGAGGATATCGCCGTGCTGGCCTCCGTGGCGGGGCTGGTTGTGGTGATGTTTCTGGTCGTTGACCTGGTGGCGCAGCTCCTCAACAACGTCAAAAGCATTTTCGGCTTGTATTAAGGGAGGCGCTTTATGGTTCGGCTGATCGGTTTTTGCCTGCTTGCGGCGGTGATGACGATGCTCCTGCGGCAGATGAATCCGGGCGTGGCGGCGCTGCTTTGCGTGGCGTTCGGCGCGATGACGCTACTGATGCTGCTGCCCGCCGTGGGCGAATACGCGGCGCAGATTCGGGGTTTTCTATCCGAGCTGTCGCTGGATGCGGTATACGGTCAGACCATGCTCAAGGCGATGGGCATCGTGCTGATGACGCAGTTCGCCGCGCAGGTCTGCCGGGACATGGACGCGCCGTCGATCGCCTGCCGCGCGGAGCTTTGCGGGCGGCTGATGCTGCTCGGCGTGGCGCTCCCGATTTTTCTGAAGCTGACGCAGATGGCGGTCGGCGCGCTGCAATGAAACGGCTTGCGGCGCTTTTTCTGCTTGCGCTGCTGCTTCCGGCGGCCGCCGCGGCGGAGAAAACGGAGGAGCGGGTCGCGCTGGGGGTTGAAAGCGTGATCGACGGCATGGATTTTGCGGCGGTTGAGGATGTGACGCTGGACGTGCCCGGCTGGCCGGAACGCCGAACCCTTGAGCAGACGGTGCGCGCGCTCGCGGGCGGGGAAGGCTTTTCGGCGGACGATGTGCTGACGGCGGCGCTCGGCGTATTCATGCGGGAAGCCAGCGCGCTGATTCAGATGATGCTTTCCGTCATGCTGCCGGTGGTGCTGGCCAGCCTGCTGATGCATACGCTTTCGCCGCAGTCGGATTCGCTTTCGGCCATGAGCAGGAGCGCCTGCTTCGTGCTGGTGTTGACGCCGGTGATCGTGACGACGCTCGGCGAGCTTTCTCACACGCGGCAGACCATCGTGACCATGACGCGCCACATGGAACGGCTTCTGCCGATGCTGCTGACCCTGCTGACGGCGTTGGGTGGCAGCGCGTCCTCCGCGTTTCTGCATCCGATGGTCGCGGCGGCTTCGGGCAGCATGGTTTTTCTCGCGCGGGAGGTCATCCTGCGGCTGGTGATGTGCACCTGCGCGGTGACGGCGGTGAACCACCTGTCCGACCGGGCGCACCTGACCCGAATGGCGCAGCTCCTGCGCGGCGCGGTCTGCTGGCTGCTCGGGGTGAGCTTCACGGTGTTCCTCGGGGCGATGTCGCTTCAGGGGGTGACGAGCGCGAGCATCGACGGCGTGGCAATTCGTGCGGCCAAATACGCGGTGGATAACTTTGTGCCGGTCGTCGGCGGCATGTTTTCCGACACGATGGACACGCTGGTGGGCTGTACGCTGATCGTCAAAAACGCGCTGGGCGTGGCGGCGGTGCTCGTGCTGGTCGGCGCGCTGGTCGGCCCGCTTCTGCGCACGCTGGCGGTGGTTTTCATGCTGCGGCTGAGCGCGGCGCTGCTTGAACCGATTGCGGACGGCGATATCGTCTGCGCCATCGGGGATTTTTCGAGGACGGTCGTGCTGTTTTTCATCACCATGCTGTGCGTGGGAACGATGTATTTTTTGCTGATTGTGCAGGTGCTGCTGGTGGGCAACCTGACGGTGCTGCTGCGATGACGGGAGGCGGGGCGGATGATGACCCTGATGGCGCGGCTGTGCACGCTCTGCGCGCTGACGGCGATGATTCAAATGGCGCTGGGCGAAAACGACGCGAAAGGGAGTATGCGGATGATCGGCGGGCTGCTGATGCTGCACCTGACGCTGGACGGCGCGCGCGACCTGTGGGCGGCGCTGTCGCAGGCGGCGAGCGTGGAGGCCATTCTGGCGTGCATGATGAAATAGACGGACGACCGAAGAAAAAACGAAGACGGATGAAGACGGATAGAGCGGATAGATTGAGAAGATCAACGGAGAGGATCAATGAAATAGAAGGGAGGGCGCGGCGTGGCGGATTGGTTCAGGAGAATCAAGGCGGCGCTCACGCCGCAGGTGCTTCTGCTGCTGCTCCTTGCGTTTTCGATGATCGGCTACTGCGCCCTTCGGGAAGAAGCAGGCGGGGCGGACAGGCTTGAAAAACAGGCGTCGGCGGTTTTATCCCGCATGGAGGGAGCGGGGCGCGTGGAGGTGACGATTATGACCCGAAAAGCGCAGACGGGCGGGGCGGGACTGCTGAAGGGCGAAACAGGCGGAGAAGTGCCGTGCGGCGCGATGGCCGTGGCGCAGGGCGCGGACGATCCGCTGGTGCGGATGCAGCTTGAACAGGCGCTTTGCGCATTGCTGGGCTTGCCCAATTCGGCGGTGAGCGTCGTGACGGGAGGGAAATAAATGACAAAAAAGGCGGAAAAGAGCATCAGAAAGACGATCTATCGCCATCCGGTCGGCACGCTCCGCGTGTTTTGCAGCGTGATGCTGCTGACGCTGCTGGGCATATGCGGCTATGCGGGGTCGGCACGGACGAAAAACGTGCAATCGGCCGTCAGTCTCCCCGTGATCCGGACGGAGCTGGAGGGCGACGCCGTCGGTGGCGGCTCGATTGCGGAGGTTCGGGCGCGGCTCAACCGGCAGCGGGAGGAGGAGCTGGCGCTGCTTGACGGGGTGATTGCCGACGCGGGAGGCGATTCGGCGGCGAAGGAGGCCGCGCTGGCGCAGAAGACGCAGATTGCGGAGCGGATGGAGCGCGAGGCACAGATGACGGCTGTTCTTGAAGGGATGGGCGCGGAGGGCGCGCTGGCCGTTTGCGGCGCGCAGGGCGTGACGCTGCTGGTGCCGCAGACATTCGGCATGGACGAAAACGCCAGAAATCGGCTCTTAAACGCCGTCGGCGGGTCATCCGGGTCGGAAACGGCGCAACTAAAAATCATTCTGATCAAAAAATAAGCGAATTGGAATTGTGCACGGACGGAAAATCTGCTATACTAGTGAATATCCATAGGGAGGTGTTTTTGAAATGAACGAAAATCAGAACGTCGATATCGACCGCGAGCAGGATAACGGTCAGATCACATACGCCAATGAAGTCATTTCTACCATCGTGAGCGTGGCCACCACGGAAGTGGACGGCATCTCCGCCATTGCGGGCAACAGCGGCCTGCTGGGCAAGGGCAAGCTGCCGCGCGGCGTGCGCGTGGATATGAACGGCGAGGACGTCAGCGTTGACGTCAGCGTGACGGTCGATTACGGCATGCCCATCCAGAAGGTTGGCCGCAGCGCGCAGGAGAACGTGCGCAAGTCCATTGAATCCATGACGGGTCTGCACGTGGAAAAGGTGGATCTGCATGTGGTCGGCGTGAGCTTTGAAAAGGAAAACGAGGAGCTCCAGCAGAGCCAGAAGATCGCGCTGAGCCTCGAAGCGGAAGAAGAACAGCACGCGCTGGAAGAAGGCAAGGCGGCGCAGGAGACTCAGGCGCAGGAGCGCGCCGAGGATGAGCCGACGGACGAGGCGGCAGCCGAGGCGGCGGACGAGCCGACCGAAGAAGACGCCGGGCAGGAGGAAGAATCCTCCGAGCAGGCGTAAGGCGAGTGCGTTACAAGAGGCATAAAGGAGGAAACACAGTTTGAAACATCCTGTATGGGATCGAATTTTGATTCTGCTGTGCGCGCTGGTCGCGCTGGGCTGCGCCGCCGGTGTGGTCGCGTTGCTTGTCGGAAAAATCTCCTTTGATATGATCACGGACTGGATCGCGGCCGTGGACATGAGCAAATTTGTCGTCAAGGCGGCGATGGTCGGCATTGCGGCGCTCTTCGTGCTGCTGTTCCTGCTGCTGTTCGCGATGATTCTGCCGTCCCGAAAGAAGCGCTCGAGCAACTACGCGATTCAGCGCAACGAAAACGGCATGGTTCGCATTTCGCTCAAGGCGCTGGAGACGCTGGTGAACAAGTGCCTCAACCAGCATGCGGAATTGAAGGTCGTCACGTCGTCGCTCTACAGCGACGAGGAGAGCATCCGTGTGGACGTGCACATTTCGCTGCAATCGGATATCAGCATGCCGCTGGCGATTTCCGCGCTGCAAAAGCAGATCAAGAAGTATCTGGAAGCCTGCTCCGGCGTGATGGTGCAGGAGGTGCGCGTCTTTGTGGACAGCACCATTCCGGCGGATGAAAAGACGGAGGCCTCTCCGTATGCCATTCCGACGGCGCTGCTCGGTCTGGACGCCGATCCGCTGCCCGTGGGCAAGCCGGAGAAGCAGGGCGAGCCGGAAAACCAGCCGGAAAACCAGGCGGAAGAACAGCAGGACGCGGAAGCCGAATGTGGCGCGGAGCCTGAGGCCGATGAACCCGAAACGAAGGCCGACGACACGGCGGAAGAAGCGGCGCAGGAAGACGAACAGCAGACGGCAGAGCAGGAGCAGGGTGAACAGGCATGATGGATTTGAAAACGTTTGTGAGCCAGATGCTCACGCCGGGTACGGTTCCCTGTACGCTCTTCGGGGCGGCGCTCGGCCTGATTTTTGCGGTGCTTTGCCTGACGGTCGGCGTTGGGCCGGCGCTGCTGATTGCGCTTTTCTGCCTGATCGGCGCGTTTATCGGCGGCGTAAAGGATAAAAAGAAATTCGTGGAGAACATTTATCTGTTTTTCCATCATGATGAGAACGGCCGCTACTGAGAAGCGGCGCATATTCAATCAATAAAACGGATCGGAGCAAATGAAGAATGGCACGTCCTATAGCGCGTGAAGCTGCGATGCAGCTCGTATTTGAACAACTCTTTGGCGGAGAAGCGACGGCGGAGACCCTCGTTGATCTGATTGATTACAACCCGGGCGAGAAGGACAGCACCTATATCGACACCGTGGTTTCCGGCGTGAAGGAGCATGCCGAGCAGCTCGACGCCGAAATCGCGGCCTGCCTGCGCGGCTGGACGCTCGCGCGCCTGTCCCGCGTGGATTTGGCGATTATGCGCCTTGCCGTGTATGAAATGCAGTACAGCGGCCTGCCGGCGGCGGTGGCGATCAACGAGGCGGTTGAACTGACGCGCAAGTACTCCGGGGAGGAATCCTGCCCGTTCGTCAACGGTGTGCTGGGTACCATCAGCAGAAAGCTGGCGGCGCAGGCATGAGAGCTGTTCTGGGCATTGATACAAGCTGCTACACGACGTCCTGCGCGCTGGTGACGCCGAAGGGCGAGATTCTCTCTTCGTCCAGACGGCTGCTCACGGTGGAGGATGGCGCGCGCGGGCTCATGCAGTCGCAGGGTCTGTTTCAGCATGTCAAAAATCTGCCGCAGATGGTTCAAAACGTGATGGCCGACGTATCGGACGCTGAGATTTGCGCCGTGTGCGCAAGCACCCGTCCGCGTCCGGCAGAGGATTCGTATATGCCCGTGTTTCGCGCGGGTGAAAGTCAGGCACGCGCAGCAGCTTCATTACTGCGCGTGCCTTTTTATCCTGCCAGCCATCAGGAAGGCCATGTGCGGGCGGCCATGGTGGACGCCGGTATCGACGAGACGAAGCCGTTTCTGGCGCTGCATCTCTCCGGCGGCACGACGGAAATCCTGCTCAGCGAAGAAGGAAAGCTGACGCTGCTGGGCGGCAGTCTGGATTTACACGCCGGGCAGCTCGTCGATCGAACCGGCGTGAGGCTGCACATGCCGTTCCCGGCCGGGCCGTCGCTTGAAAAACTGGCGAGGGAGGGCAGGGCGCAGGGCTTGATCGGCGTATCCATCAAGGGTGTGAGCTGCAACATGGCGGGCGCGGAAAATAAGGTGACGCGCTGGATCGAAAGCGGCGACATGCCCAAAGCGCAGATCGCCGCCGAGGTGTTCGATTTCCTTTGCAGAAGCATTCTCCGGATGATCGCCGCTGCGGGCGAGCAGACGGGAGCGCGGCAGGCGCTGCTTGCGGGCGGCGTCGCATCCTCGACGCTGCTGAGGGGCATGCTGCTGGAACGCGCGAAAAAGACGCGGCTGGGCTGCAAGCTCTGCTTCGCGAGGCCGGAGCTTTCCGGCGACAACGCGGTGGGCGTCGCGCTGCTGGGCGCGGAAGCCTATCGGGCGGAGCACCGTCTGCATGGATGATATGGACGATGAGAGAAGAAAGAATCCCTGAATTTCGCTGAATCGACAAAGGAGGGATTTTGATGCCCCTGACATGGATTGACGGCCGTGAGGTCGCAAAAAAATGGAAGGAAAACGCCGCCCAGCGCGCGCAGGCGCTGACAGAAAAGGGCGTGACGCCGCACCTTGCGGTGATCGTGGCGGGCGACAACCCGGCCAGCCAGGTTTATGTGCGCAACAAGGAAAACGCCTGCCTGCGCGCGGGGATTCGCTCGACCATCCTGCGCCTGCCGGAGAGCTGCACGCAGGAGGAACTGGAAAGCGCGGTCGCCGCGCTCAACGCGGATCAAAGCGTACACGGGATTCTGGTGCAGCTTCCGCTGCCGAAAGGGCTGGATGAGGCGCGCGTGCTGGCGCTGATTGATCCCGAAAAGGACGTGGACGGTTTTCACGCGATGAATACGGGCAAACTGATGAGCGGCCAGCCCGGTTTCGTGCCCTGCACGCCGCTGGGCGTGATGAAGCTGCTGGAGGCTTACAACATCCCGACGCGCGGCAGGCATGCGGTGGTGATCGGGCGGAGCAACATCGTGGGCAAGCCGATGGCCATGCTGCTGCTGGCGGCGGATGCGACGGTGACCGTCTGCCACTCCAAGACGGAGAATCTGGCGGATATAACGCGGCAGGCCGATATCCTCGTCGCGGCGGTCGGCAGGGCGAATTTCGTGACCGGCGACATGATAAAGCCCGGCGCGACGGTGATCGACGTGGGCATTAACCGCGTGGACGGGGCGCTGGTGGGCGACGTGAACGCGGAGGAGGCGGTGCAGAAAGCGGCCTACCTCACGCCGGTGCCCGGCGGCGTCGGCCAGATGACGATCGCGATGCTGCTTTCCAACACGCTCGACGCGGCGGAACGCCATGGCTGCTAAGCTCGAACTGACGGTCTCTCAGCTCAACGAATATGTGCGCAGAATGTTTCAAATAGATCCGATGCTGCGCGCCATTGAGCTGAAGGGCGAAATCAGCAATTTGAAATTTCACCAGTCCGGCGCGCTGTTTTTCACGATGAAAGACGAAAACGCCGCGATTTCCTGCGTGATGTACGCCGATGAGACGGAAAATTTGCAGGCCATGCCGTTTGAAGGCATGCGCGCGACGGCGAGCGGAAGCGTGGCGCTGTACGCGCGGGGCGGGCAATATCAATTCGTCGTGAAGCGGCTGCATGCGCAGGGCGTGGGTGTGCTCTACGAGCGGCTGCAAATGCTCAAGGAGAAGCTGGGGCGCGAGGGGCTGTTTGCGCCGGAAAGAAAGCGCGCTCTGCCGCGCTACCCGGATACCGTCGGCGTGGTTTCCTCGCCGACGGGCGCGGTGATTCACGACATTCTGAATGTATCGCTGCGGCGCAACCCGAACGCGCGCATCCTGCTCTGCCCGGTGCGCGTGCAGGGCGTCGGCGCGGATGAGGAAGTCGCGGCGGGGATTCGGATGCTCGAACGGCTGGAACACGTCAGCGTCATCATCGTGGCGCGGGGCGGCGGCTCGATGGAGGATCTGTGGACGTTCAACGAGGAAAGCGTCGTTCGCGCGGTGGCGATGTGCAAAAAGCCGGTCGTTTCCGCGGTCGGGCATGAAACCGACGTGACGCTTTGCGACTTGGCGGCCGATTTGCGCGTGCCGACGCCCTCCGCGGCGGCGGAATGTGTGACGCCGATTCGGGACGACGTGGCGGCCTCGGTGGAGGCGATGCGCGAAAGCCTGAAGGAAAGCGCGGAGGCATGCGTCGAGGCGAGGCGAAACGCGCTGATCCTCGCGCAGACGAAGCTGAACGCCAACCGCCCGGATCTTCAGGTCGCGCGGCAGGCGGAACGGCTGGAGGCGCAAACGCAGACGCTTTTGCGCGCGATGCGGGAGCAGATGCAGAAACGGCAGGGCGCGCTGGACGCGCGGCAGGCCGCGCTGGAGCTGCTCAGCCCGTATGCCGCGCTGAAAAGGGGATACGCCATCGTGCAGAAAGAGGGCGGCGCGGTGGCGAAGGCCGCGCTTTTGCGGGCGGGCGACGAGGTTTCGATCCGCTTTGCGGACGGCGTGATTCGCGCGAGGGTATGGAGCGAGGAGGAAGAGCATGGCCAGAAAGCAGACGTTTGAAGCGGGCATGAGCGAGCTGGAAGCGCTGACCGAGCGGCTTGCGGAGGGCGACATGACGCTCGACGAAACGATAAAGACATACGAAAAGGGCGTGGCACTTGCCGCGCAACTGAAGCAGCAGCTTGCGGATTGCAGCAGGCGCATTGAACAGATCGACCCGGAGACGGCGGAGATCACGCCGCTGGAGGAGAAAAGCAATGGATTATCGTGAGCAATATCAGCGCTATGTCGCGATGGTGGAGGAGACGATCGAGCAGGTTCTGCCGCAGACCGAGGAAGAATGTCCGAACGAAATGCGCATCCCCAAGCGCCTGTGCGAGGCGATGCGCTACAGCCTGCTGGCGGGGGGCAAGCGGATTCGCCCGGTGCTGCTGCTGGCGACGTGCGAAATGCTGGGCGGCGATATCCGTCAGGCGCGCGTGCCGGCCGCCGCGCTGGAAATGATTCACACGTATTCACTGATTCACGACGACTTGCCGGGAATGGATAACGACGATTACCGCCGCGGAAGGCTGACAAACCACAAAGTTTTTGGCGAAGGCTTTGCGATTTTGGCCGGAGACGGATTGCTTAATTATGCGTATGAGTGTATACTAAACAATGCGCTGGCGTGGGGAGAAAATACGCCGGGGCATATCCGCGCGGCGCAGGAGATCGCGCGGCGCGCGGGCGTGAGCGGCATGGTGGCCGGGCAGAGCATCGATCTGCTCAGCGAGCACCGCGAGCCGAACGAAGCGACGCTGCAATACATTCACACGCACAAGACGGCCGACCTGCTGACGGCGCCGCTGCTGGCCGCAGCCTATATCGCGGGCGCGGACGAAAAGGCGATTTCCGCGCTGGAGACGTTTGGTCTCTGCGTCGGGCTGGCGTTCCAAATCGACGACGATTTGCTGGACGTGCTCGGCGACGCGAAGGATTTGGGCAAACAGACCGGCATGGACGCGCAGCGCGGCAAGATGACATGGCCTTCGCTGGTCGGCGTTGAGGCCGCGCAGAAAAAATCCCGCGAGCTGTGGACGCGGGCGGAAGAGGCGCTTTCGGTTTTCGGCGATTCGGCGTGGTTCCTGCGCGCGTTTGCCGAGGCGCTGGCCAAGAGAAAGAAGTAAGAAACAGGGGGAGCAACCGTGGGGGCTATTTTACTGGAGATTATCAATAACCGCGTCATTCAGGCGGCGGCGCTGGCGTGGGCCATCGCGCAGGGGATCAAGGTGCTGCTGACGCTGGCCATCAGCAGGCGGTTTGACTACACGCGCGTGTTCGGTTCCGGCGGAATGCCGTCCTCGCACTCGTCGATGGCCTGCGCGATGCTGATGGTGGTCGGCCTTCACGAGGGTTTTTCTTCGGCGGTCTTCGCGCTCGCGTTCTGCTTTGCGGGTGTGACGATGTATGACGCGGCGGGCGTGCGCCGCTCGACGGGCAGAAACGCCGCGGTCATCAACCACATCGTCGAGGGTCTGTCGGGCAAGGGCTTCAATTTTGACGACGAGCATCTCAAGGAGCTGGTCGGCCACACGCCCATTCAGGTGCTGGCCGGCGCGCTGCTGGGCATCCTCGTCGGCGTTTTGATGGCCTAAAGACGCTGACCCGCATCGTGAAACGACAGAAAGACGATTGAAAAAAAGGAAAAACCGTGCTATAATCAGACGCAGGTGGTGCAGTATTCTAGTCAGCAAAGTTCTCTCTGAAGACGGGGCTAAAAATCCGTTAAAGGGCATATCGATGAAGTTTCTGGCGCTGGCTGCTGACGCCCAGTCGGGGGTTGGCGCTGGGAGTAAGAACTATGGGCGGCCGTCAATGGCATGGCGGAGTTCGACCCATTTTTCGTGGAGGCATGACGGCTTTGCGTCATGAAAACCTGCATGGTGGTACAAAAGCTGCCTGCAGTGTAGCCTGCCTTGAGCGGCTGTGGTGGATCACGGAACAACGCACGGTGACCAAAGGCTCACGGAAGCCGCCGCGATCGCTGTGTGAAACCACGACTGCAAAAGAGGCTAGGAAAGAACCGAGGCTGCCGAGGAAAGCTCCTAGACTGTCGAACAGGATATAACAGAGATTACAGTGTGGTCTCAGTGGTAATTCGGTCCCGCGCACGGAAACGACGCGGCGCGCGCTTTCAAGGGAAACCGCTTCTATGGCGACAGGAAGTAACGCGCGGGGAAAGCCTACCGAACCTAAGCCGCAAGGTCTATTTGTTATATCACCACCTTTCTTTTGCAAGCAGGCTCACGGTTTTTCGTGGGCTTTTTTTACCATAACGGGGAAAGATAACGCGGCGCAGAGCGCCTTAGACTGTAGATAAAAAGCTATTCTCCCCCGAAGGGGGGAGAATAGCCCTTTCCGCAAATGAAAGAATAGCTGAATTTCTTGATTTTGCTATTCAAACCAAGTTTGCTTATGTCAACAAGCTACGGCGCAGAGCGCCTTCACGGCTTAGATGGAGTGAAAATTTTGTGAGTAAAAAGGAAAAAACGAAGCAGGAAAAGCGGCAGTGGGTGGTCACGGTCGTGATTCTTTCCTTTGTGCTTTCCGTGCTGATGTCGGTTTTAACGAGCCTGTTCGTCGATTCGGCGGGGCTGCTGGTCGCGCTGCTGGCGCTGATCGTGCTGATTTCCATCGGCGTAATAACGGACGTCATCGGCACGGCGGTCACGTCGGCGGACGAGCAGCCGTTTATTGCGATGGCCTCCAAGCGGATCAAGGGCGCGAAGCAGGCGCTTCGGCTCATCCGCAAGGCGGAGCGCGTGTCGAGCCTGCTCAACGACGTGGTGGGCGATATCGTCGGCGTTATCAGCGGCTCGGCCGGTTCGGTGATCGCGCTGTATCTGGCGGCGATGGGGCTGCCGACGGCGGTGGCTTCCGTGCTGATTGCGGCGTTTACGTCCGCGTTTATGATCGGCGGCAAGGCGGCGGGCAAATCCATCGCGATTGAGCAGAGTGCGAACATCGTGCTGTTTGTCGGCAAGACGATGGCTCTTTTCGAGCGCAAAACGACAAAACGAAAGAAAAATAAGAAAAACTGAGGGAGGTGCGGTCGATGGCGATTCTGCCTGAAATCGGCGGGCCGGATGACGTCAAGCGTCTGGATGCGAAGCAGCTGGACGAGCTGGCCGCGGAGCTGCGGCAGACGATTATTGATACCGTGTCGCGTCAGGGCGGGCATCTGGCGTCCAATTTAGGCGACGTTGAATTGACGATTGCGCTGCACAGGGCGTTCAACAGCCCGACGGATAAGCTGGTTTTCGACGTCGGTCATCAGATTTACGCGCATAAGCTGCTCACCGGCAGACAGGAGCAATTCAAAACCCTGCGCTCCTATCACGGCATGAGCGGTTTTCCGTGCCGCGAGGAGAGCGAGCACGATTTGTTTGATACGGGTCATTCGTCCACGTCCATTTCGATGGCGCTGGGGCTGGCGCGCGCCAGAGATCTGAACCACGAGGATTATCACGTGGTGGCGATTGTCGGCGACGGCGCGCTGACGGGCGGCATGTGCTACGAGGCGATGAACGACGCGGGCAACGGGCACACGCGGCTGATTGTGGTGCTCAACGACAACGAAATGTCCATTTCCAAAAACGTGGGCGCGCTGTCGGAATATTTCAAGCACCTTCGCGCGAGCGCGTCGTGGTACGGCAGCAAAAAGCGCATCCGCGACAAGCTGACGCGCGTTCCGCTGATCGGCAAGCCTCTGGCCCGCGCGATTGAAAACGCGAAGAACATGGTCAAATCCGTGACGACGGGCGGCGAGATGTTTGAAGCGCTGGGCTTCCGCTACCTCGGCCCGTTCGACGGCCACAACATCGAAGAGATGACCCATGTGTTTGAGGAAGCGAAGCAGGTTCAGGATATGCCGCTGCTCATCCACGTGATTACGAAAAAGGGATACGGCTACGATCTGGCGGAGCGCCAGCCGGAGAAATTTCACGGCGTTGCGCCGTTCCGCGTGGAAAACGGCATGAAGCGGAGCCAGAGCAGCAAGGAGAGCGCCGCGCAGGCCGCGGGCAAAGAGCTGATGAACATGGCCGCGGAGGATGCGCGCGTGGTTGCGGTGACGGCGGCCATGGCGGGCGGCACGGGGCTGACGGAGTTCGCGTCGTATTATCCGAGCCGGTTTTTTGACGTGGGCATTGCCGAGCAGCACGCGGTGAGCATGGCGGCGGGTATGGCGCGCGGCGGCTACCGGCCGTATTTCGCGGTGTATTCCACGTTCCTGCAGCGTGCTTATGACCAGATTGTGCACGACGTATGCCTGCAAAACCTGCCGGTGTGCATCCTTTCGGATCACGTGGGGCTGGTCGGCGACGACGGCAAGACGCATCACGGCGTGCTCAGCGTTCCGATGCTGATGAGCATCCCGAATTTGACGCTGCTCGCACCGCGCGATACGCGCCAGATTCGTCAGGCCGTGCGCGCGACGCTCAAGCTGGATGGGCCGTGCGTCGTTCAATATCCCAAGGAAGGCATCGAGCCTTACGCGCAGAACGTGACGGGCGAACCGTTTGCCGTCGGCAAATGGCAGACGCTGATCCCCGGCGGGCAGGACGCGGTCATCCTCGCCTATGGCCGGATGACGCAGAACGCGATTCAGGCCTCCGAGCTGCTGGTTCAGCGTGGGCTGTCGGTCGGCGTGATCGACTGCTGCTCGCTGAAACCGCTGGATATGGATTGCCTGCGCGCGCTGTTCGAGCGGAAGGCGAAGATCGTCACGATTGAAGAAGGCGAAATGATCGGCGGATTCGGCTCGGAAATCGCGCGTGTGTGCGTGGAGGAAAACGCGGATGCGCCCGTGCAGATCATCGGGCTGGAAAACCGCTTTATCACGCACGGCTCCGTGCCGGAGCTGCTGCGCGAGTGCGGGCTGATGCCGGAGCAGCTCGCGGATCGAATAGAAGAAATCGCAGGAGACAAGGAGAGCAGCCATGTCGGATAAAAAACGGGTTGACGTCGCGCTGGTGGAGCGCGGGCTGGCGCAGAGCCGGGAAAAGGCGCAGGCGCTGGTGATGTCCGGCGTGGTCTATATCGGCGAAAACAAGGTGGACAAGGCTTCCACGCAGGTGACGCCGGAGGACGAGCTGATCGTGCGGCAGACGGGCACAGGCTACGTGAGCCGCGGCGCGCTGAAGCTGGAAAAGGGGCTCGCGGTCTTCGGCGTGGAGGCAAAGGAGCGCGTGGCGATGGATTTAGGCGCATCCACGGGCGGCTTTACGGACGTGCTGCTGCAAAACGGCGCGGCGCATGTCTATGCCATCGACGTGGGCTACGGCCAACTGGATTGGAAGCTGCGCAACGACCCGCGCGTGACCGTGATGGAGCGCACCAACGCGCGATATCTGACGGCGGACGACCTGCCGCTCAAGCCGACGCTGGGCGTGATGGATGTGTCGTTCATTTCGATTACGAAGATTTTGCCTGCGGCCGCCGCGATCATGGGCGAGGACGGCGAGTTTATTTCGCTGATTAAGCCGCAGTTCGAGGCGGGGCGCGACCGCGTGGGCAAAAAAGGCGTGGTTCGCGACGCGCAGGTTCACCTTGACGTGGTGAAAGAGATTCTGCAATTCATCGACGCGGACATGGGATGGACGGCGCAGAACCTGTCCTTTTCGCCGATCAAGGGGCCGGAAGGAAACATCGAGTTTCTGGTGCACATCCTGCCCAAATGCCGCGCGACGCACTGCGTCACCGAGCAGGAGGCGGCGGAGATCGTTTGTCAGGCGCACGAATCGCTGGGCAACGCCTGATTTGAAAAAAGAGGGAGGACATCGGCGCATGATTCGCAACGCGATGTTTTATCTGAACCAGAATAAGCCGTCGGTTTTCGACACCGTGCGGGTCTGCGCAGAGCTTTGCCGCGAGCGGGGCATCGAGCCGATTTTCTTTGAGGCGAATCGGGAAGAATTGATCGAAAAGCTGGGCGATGAAGCGGAAACGGCGCGGTATCTCCCAGAACCGGAAGCCGGAACGGTCGATATGCTCTTTGTATTCGGCGGCGACGGCACGGTGCTGCGCGCGCTGGATATGTATGTGGACAGGGACATCCCGATTCTGGGGATCAACCTCGGGCGGCTGGGCTTTCTGCTGGAGACGCAGACGCAGGAGCTGCCGGAGGCGCTGGATATGCTCGTTCGCGGCGAATACGCCATCGAGCGGCGCATGATGTTGTATGCGGAGGGCATGTGCAACGGGAAGCCCGTTTCGGCCTATGCGACCAACGAAGTCAGCATTTCCCGAGGCCTCTCCCAGCGGATGATCGCGCTGGATGCGCTCGTCGGCAGTGCGCTGGTGGATCATTACATCGCGGACGGCGTGGTGCTGGCCAGCCCGACCGGCTCAACGGCGTATTCGCTTTCGGCGGGCGGGCCGATTGTCAGCCCGGATGTGCCGTGCTTTGTGCTTAACCCGATCTGTCCGCACACGCTGCAATCCCGGCCGATTGTGCTTTCCGCCGACGAGCCGGTGACGCTGCTGCTGAACATGAAGGAGATGCGCGAGGGCATGCAGCTCTCCATTGACGGGCAGGCGATCAGCCGGATGCGCAACGGCGAGCGGCTGACGGTGATGCGCTCGCCGCACGACGCGCAGCTTGTGCGCTTTTCAAGGGCGCGCAATTTCTTCTCGCTGCTCAAGGACAAACTCTCTCAGTGGAGCTTATAAACGGCGGATTTTCCGACCAACCCGATTCGAGGAGGACGTTATGAAGGCAAAACGGCAGGCTTTGATCCGCGAAATTGTGGAGAGCCAGAGCATACAGACGCAGGAGGAGCTTGCCGAAGCCCTGCGCGTGCACGGGATGGTGGTTACGCAGGCCACGGTTTCCCGCGACATCAAGGAGATGCACCTCATCAAGGTGCTCGCGGAGGACGGCGTGTATCGCTACGCAATGATTGACAAAAACGATCAGGGCGTGGGCGACAGGCTGATTCGCATGCTCTCCGATTCGGTGGTTGATATCAACAGCGCCAACAACCTGATTGTGATTAAAACCCTTTCCGGCAGCGCGCACGTTGCGGCGGAGGCGGTGGACAGCCTGCACTGGCCGGAGGTGCTGGGCACGGTCGCGGGCGACAACACGATTCTGATTATCGTGCGCTCAAACGACGAGGTGGACGCGGTGATACGCCGGTTTAAGAACATCGTCAGGTAAGAGGGGAAGATTGCGATGCTTTTGCAGCTTAGTATTCATCATCTTGCGCTGATTAACGACATGACCATCGACTTCGAGCCGGGCATGAACGTGATGACCGGCGAAACCGGCGCGGGCAAATCCATCGTCGTAGACGCTGTGAATCTGGTGCTCGGCGAACGCGCGGACAGGGATTTGATTACAAACGGCGAAATGAAGGCGCGCGTGGAGGCGGTATTCGATATCGCGGACAACGAAAAGGTCAAGGCGCTGCTGGGCGAACTGACGCTGACCGGCGACGAAGATACCGCGTCCATCTCTCGCGAGCTGACCAGCGCGGGGCGAAACATCTGCCGGATTAACGGCACGATTGTTCCGCTTCAAACGCTCAAACAGGTCTCCGCCCAACTGTTGGATATCCACGGCCAGCATGAGCACCAGCTGCTGCTGGACAGCAAAAACCACATCGGCTATCTGGATGAATACGCCGCGGACGAGGTTCGGCCGCTGCTGGCGGAAAACGAGCAGGCGTATGCCGCGTGGCGGCAGACGGCGCAGAAGCTCTCCAAACTGCGCAAGAGCGTGGCCGAAAGGGAACAGCGCATCGACATGCTCCGCTTTCAGCTCGAAGAACTGCGCGGCGCGCATTTGACGGCGGGCGAGGAAGAAGAACTGGAGCGCCAGAAGGTGTTCTATCGAAACGCGGGCAAGATCATGTCGGCGTTCGACGAATCCTGCGCGCTGCTGAGCGACGGCGTGGAGGGCGGCTCCTCGGCGGTGGAGCTGCTGCGCGAGGGCGTGAACGCGCTGGAGCCGGTGGCCTCGCTCGATGCGAGATATGAAACGGTATACGCGAGGCTGGACGGCCTCTGCTATGAGGTGGAGGACGCGGCGCGCGATTTGCGCGACCTGCGCGAGGACATGGACTACGACGGCGAGGAAGCCGAACGTGTGGAAAGCCGGTTGGATCTGCTGCGTCGCCTGAACCGCAAATACGGCGCGACGACGCAGGAGATGATCCGCTATCGGGATAAAATCGAGGCGGAGCTGAGCGAATTGGAGGATTCCGACGAGGCGGCGGAACGGCTGGAAAAAGATTACCGCCAGATGACGCGGCGGCTGGAGGAGATTTCCGTAAAGCTGACGCATGCGCGAGAGGAGGCCGCGAGGCGCTTTGAACGCGCGATCGTCGAGCAGCTTCACGATCTCGGCATGAAAAACGCGCGGCTTTCGATGGCGTTTGCGCCGCTGACCGAGGGCGAAAAGCTGCGCGACCGCTTCAGCGCGCAGGGCGTGGATCGAATTGAAATGATGTTCTGCGCGAATCTGGGGCAGCCGCTCAAGCCGCTGGCGCGCGTGGCCTCCGGCGGCGAGCTGTCGCGTATCATGCTGGCGCTCAAAAATCTTTCGGCGCAGAAGCCGGGAATTCCCCGAAGCATGGTCTTTGACGAAATCGACACCGGAATCAGCGGGCGCATGGCGCAGGTTGTGGCCGAGAAGATGAGCCAGATCGGCGACCATCATCAGGTGATCTGCGTGACGCATCTGCCGCAAATCGCCGCGATGGCGGATACGCAGTATCTGGTCTGCAAATACGACGAAAACGGCGCGACGCGCACCGAGGTGACGCGGCTGAGTGAGAGCCAGCGCGCGCAGGAGATCGCCCGCATGGTGGGCGGGGCGGGCTGCGAAAGCGAGAGCAGCGTTCGCCACGCGGCCGTGATGTTGGAGGAAGCGAGGGCGCGCAAGCAGGCGCTCCGCGCGGCCATAGAGGGAAAATAAAGCCGTCACTGAAAAAAAGAAAAAGCAGAAAAAAACGAGGCTGTCAAGCTAACAACACCGATAGTTCAAGAGTAAAACTGAGTATTTGCGCCCGAAGGTTTCCAAAGAGGTTTTCGGTTGTTGCTGCCAGTGGCA
>ERZ839823.1044-NODE-1044-length-32301-cov-4.178782_pt1 | contig 32301 bp, 25 predicted proteins | sample MGYA00519862_ERZ839823 | MGnify/ENA primary metagenome ERZ839823 (study PRJEB31850, sample SAMEA3708853) | human gut metagenome | biome: human gut; feature: human-associated habitat; material: faeces | place: China | collected 2014 ...
CGACCCGACGCGAAACAGAACGCCCAGCTCTGCCCCACGCCACGGCAGACGCTGCGGCCATCGGCCAAGCAAGCGCCCGGAGGCAAGCCGCGGGCGCGCCGGAAGGGCGCAAAGGCCACGCGCCAGCCCGTCACGCGGACGCATGAGAGAGCGCGGCCAGCGGCCAAGCCGACCAGACCGACGACGGAGAGGCGGCCAGCGGGCGCGGGAGCAACTGCCCCCCACCACGCGCGCCAGAGACGGCGCGACCACGCCAGCGGACGGCGAAACGGCGGCGAGGCGGGCGGCGACGGCGCAGGCCGGGCGGCACTAGGGCGCAGGAGCAAGCCGCCTACTCCCTGCCATCAGCGCAGAGCGCCCCATTGAGCCGCAGAAGCAGCGCGGCCGACGCAGACGGGAGCGACGAGCACGGGGCGCAGAACGGGGGCACGGCCGCCGGACGCGGCGAACCGAAGGGCGCGGCACAAACTCCCCTGCCCCGCGCCCAGAGGGGCGCAAGGCCAAGCGGACGGGCAACCGGGCAAGCCACCGGGCGCAAAGCGGACGGGCGCGACGGCGCGGCGGGGGCAATTCTGGCCGCCTGTGCGCCTCTGTGGCGGTTTTTTCCGCTGGTGGTGGATAGTTCTGCCTTTCCAGCGCAAAAAACGCAAGAAAGGGCGAAAAAACGCAAATTTTAGGGTTGACATGTGTAGAACATGGCTTTATACTGGGTATGGGCGTGTAGAACATGCCCGGAAGGAGTGTCGAACATGGAAAACCAGAAACGAAAATGGTCAATTCAGACCCAGCACACACGGAGTATTGGCGCGCGGCTGCCGAATGACCTATTCGAGCGGTTGAAAACCTTTTGCGCCCAGCACGGAGAAACAACCACGGGCGTTGTGTGTTCCGCGCTGGAACAGTACATGGATTCTTACGAGGACGACGGGAAGGAGGACGGGGGCTATTTTCTTTACTGACGCAAAAAAGCCCCTGCGAAGTGGTGCGAACACTTCACAGGGGTTGGCGATGGTATCGCCTTGGCTCAAGCCATATCAGCTCTGGCGGAGAGTTAGGGATTTGAACCCTAGGTGGGGTATCAGCCCACACACGATTTCCAGTCGTGCGCCTTAGACCACTCAGCCAACTCTCCATTCATTGGCCGCTGCTCAATCAGCGAAACCTATTATACATGAGATCAGGCGAGATGTCAACCCTTTTTTTACAAAAAATGCGAAAAATGCAGACCTTCTGCATCTTCCGCAGGAAATCATTCAATTCAGTTCCGCGCGCTCGCCCATCACGTGAAGATGATGCGACTGGCTCATCAGCACGCGGCGGCAGCGGAAATACGCCGGGACAAGGAAGAGATCCGCCGCGACCCATGCCAGCGGGCTGCCCAGCGCCGCGCCGAAATACCCCAGCGCGGGCACGAGAAACATGCCCGCAAGGCTGCGCGCCGCCATCTCCATCACACCGGCTAGAATCGCGAACATCGAAAAGCCCATGCCCTGAATCATAAAGCGCACGACGTTCACCAGCGTCAGCAGCGGATAAGCGAGCACGTTTGTAATCATATACGTCTGCGCCAGCTCGACGAGCTGCGCGCTGCTGCCGCCGGAGACGAACAGCCCCGTCAGCGAGCGCCCGAAGAACCAGGCGACGCCGAACGCCAGCAGCGAATAGCCAAAGCCCATCAGCGAGGAGGAATAAATGCCCTTGTTCAGCCGGTCGTAACGGCTTGCGCCGACGTTCTGCGCGCCATACGTCGCCATGGTCGAGCCGAGCGCGTCAAACGGGCAGGCCAGAAAATTGAGCACCTTGCTCGCCGCCGTCACCGCCGCGACGGAGAGCGAGCCGAGCGAATTGACCGCGACCTGCAGGATCACGCTGCCGATCGCCGTGATGGAATATTGAAGCCCCATCGGCACGCCGTATGCGCACAGCTCCGTCATGCGCTTGGATTGGGGCCGCCATTCCGACCGGGTGATGTGCAGAATCGGGACCTTCACCATGATGAACAGCAGGCAGAGCACGCCGGAAATCGCCTGGCTGAGCACCGTCGCCAGCGACGCGCCAAACACACCGAGCTTGAAGATCAGGATGAACGCCAAATCCAGAATGACGTTGAGCACCGAGGAGAGCACAAGGAAGAACAGCGGCGTTTTGCTGTCGCCCAGCGAGCGCAGCCAGCCGGAGAGCAGGTTATACAGGAATGTGAACGGAATACCCGCGAAAATGACGACAATGTAATCGTAGGCCTGCTCGAAACAATCCGTCGGCGTGTTCATCACGCGCAGGATATCCCCGCAGTAAACCACGGTCAGCACGGTCATCACCAGCGCAAACACGATGGAAAGCCACGTTCCGTTGGCGACAAATTCGCGCATGCGGCTTTCTTCCCGCGCGCCGAACTGCTGCGCCACCGGAATCGCGAAGCCGGAACAGACACCCATGCAAAAGCCGAGCACCAGAAAGTTGATGGAGCCGGTCGCGCCCACGCCCGCGAGCGCCTCCATCCCGAGGAAGCGGCCGACAATCAGCGTGTCAACCAAATTGTATAGCTGCTGAAACAGCATGCCGGCCAGAAGCGGCAATGCAAAGCCGAGAATCAAGCGGACGGGCGAGCCCTGCGTCAAATCCTTGGTCATCGAAATCTCCTCACGATTGTTCTTTCGAACGGGAATCCTTTTTCTTTGAAAATCAGCGGTATTATACACGCTTCTCATAAGCTTTTCAAGATGGAAGATTCCACATCTGCGCTCGATGTTCTCCCGCAAAACTGCACAAAGAACGTGCCGAAGCCCGCCGTCCGCCCCCCCTGCTTTTCGCGCAGTTTTGCATCCGTACCGCCGGATGGCAGACAAAGGGCGATCCGCCCGCGCAGACCGCCCCTCGCCGCATTTTGATGATTTGTCAAACCGCCGCTCTTTTTCCGCGCGGCGAACCGCTTATTTCTGCTGCGCCGCGAGCTTTGCGTTTTCCTCGTTCTGCAACCGGCAGGCCATCACCACAAACGCCATGCACGCCGCCACAATCGGCACGCCGAAGCCAAAGAGAACCGCCGCTTCCACCATCGTCATTTTATTTTTCCTGCCCTTCTTATTTTATCCGCTTTTTTAGACTATGCCGGTTTTTATGAAAGATACCGCGCAATGCTGCGCACGCTCACGCGCTTGCCCGCGCCCGCCGATTCCACGCGCCCATCCGCAATCATCGCGTACACGGTCGATCTCGTCACGCCCATGATGCGCGCGGCCAGCGATTTATCCACGCTTTCGCCGTATTTCGCCACAAGCGCCTCTTCCGCCGTCTTTTTCCGAAGCTGATCCGCCTGATGCAGCGTTTCCTCCAGCGCGAACACCCGCTGTTCAAGCTGGCGGATTCGACGGGTAAGCGCGGCCTCCCGCGACCCGCTGCCGCCGGACGGATGATTCACGTTCCGCATATGTTCACCACTCAGCGCCACATTGACGTGTTGATTCAAAGAACGATAACCACTTTGATTGTTATTTACGTTGTTTATCATCATCTTCATTCCACCATCCATCATCCGTCTTATTTTGTCATCCGTTTGGCGATGGCTGTATTCTATCACGGGAACGGGTGTTCGTCAACCGTTTGGCGACAAATTTTTATAAAAATTTATTTTAGGGTTGCAAACGGCGACTTTTGCGGTATAATAAAGACGTTAACCTTTATGTTCAAGGAGGGCTTTATGGAATTTGGCGATATTTTACGGCAGATTCGTTCCGAGCGGAATCTTTCGCAGGATGAAATGGCCGCCCTGCTGGGCACCACCAAGCAGGTCATCAGCCGTTACGAAACCAAGAAGCGTATTCCCCGGCTCTCCGTGGTCACGGCCTTCGCGCAGAAGCTGGGGCTGCCCGTCGCCGCGCTTTCCGGCGAGGAGCCGATTCTGCCGCCGGAGCTGACGCCCGTTTCCGGCAGGCGGCGCGTCCCGATTCTGGGCAGCGCGGCCTGCGGCGAGCCGATCTACAGCCCCGGCGACGGGACGGAGTACATCACCGTGGAGGACGATCTTCCCTGCGATTTCGCGCTGATTGCCGAGGGCGATTCCATGATCGGCGACCGTATTCATTCGGGTGACGTCGTGTTCCTCCGCAGTCAGGATCACGTGCAGGACGGCGAAATCGCCGCCGTCGCGCTGGATAACGAGGTGACGCTCAAGCATGTTCGCCGTCTGCGCGGGCCGGATGGCAACATCGCGTTCACCCAGCTTCTCCCCTCCAACCCGGCCTACGCCCCCATTGATATCGGCGGCGAGGGGGAAACGCGCATGGTGCGCATTTTGGGAAAAGCCGTCGCCGTGCGGTTTATGCTGTAATTTTGCATAGCAAAGGAGCGCTGTCGGGCAATCTGCCCCCAGCGCTCCTTCGTTATTTTGGCGTATGGGTTCTTTCCTCGCGGCTTACAGCGTTATCAGCTCCGCCAGCCCCGCTTCATCCGCACAGCCAATCTCCCTCAGCATATGCGACGCATACCGATCAGACGCGGTATGATTGATAAAGCGGAACGCCGCGGCCATCACATCCGCAAGCGCCGTCCGCTCCGCGTGATTCGCCATCGTGCAGACGCAGAGCACACGCAGCACCGCATACACCGCGCAAATCGCGACAAATTCATCCAGAAGCCCCTCGTCGCGATCCTGAAACGGGAATTGCTCAAAGAACATGTGATTGACCAGCGCATGCTCAAAGAAAATCGGCCAATCCGGCGCGACCTCATCCAGATGACCGGCCGCGCGCGCATATCGTTCCTCGCGTCCGTCCGCGCCGCCGAGCAGCGCCAGCGCCGCCTCTCCGTGCGAACGGATGCTGCCGCTCCGCTCGTCAACCTGCCGGAGCATGTCGCAGGCCGCTTTCAGCGCGCGCCCTCGAGCCGGCTGATCCGGCAGCGGATACGCCGCCAGCGGCGCGCCCGCAAGCAGCACCTCGACGCGCGCCTCGTCCTTCCGTTTGAGCGCCGCATCCATCTGTCTGAGCGCCTCGCCGAGCGTCATCAGCCTTTGCGGCAGCGTGAACGCCCGCCGCTGCATGATCTCGATGAAATACAGCCGAATCCGCTGCGCCTTGCCGACGGTTTCAAAGAAGAACGCCCGCTCTGCGGCCTTCGGCGGATTCAGCTTCAAATCGGCGCGCACAAACCGAATCGGCTCCTTCTGCCCCATCATCAGCTCGATCACGGCCTCGCAGCTATTCGCGCAGGAGCACTCGTTTCCGTCCTCCACGCGAATCCCGCGCGGATAGAGCCGGCAGATGGCCGGCAGCGCGTCCGCGCCCAGCATCGCATGCACCGAACAGCGTCCGTCCGTCAGATGCAGCGGGCAGTCGCCCGCCCACGTCGGCGCAATCTGCGCGTAGGCCTCCGGCGTGGGATGCAGCGAAACGCGGACGGCGTTATCCAGCCGCTCCCGCATGGCCGGGCCGCACGACACGCTCAGCAGGCGGAAATAATCGTCGGTGGAGATCGAAATCGGCCAGCCCTTGCAGCAGGGATGGCGGCATTCGCCCATTTTGCAGGCGAATTTCGGAAAATAATCCGGCACAAGATAGCTTTCCTTCATGGCCTTTTCGCGCTTACCAGCCCAGTCTGCGATAATAATTCAGGAAGTTGTTGCCCGCGATATCGGCCAGCGCTTCCTCGCTGTACCCGCGGCGGCGCAGCTCGTCGAGGATCTTCGGCACATCGGCCGGGCTCTTGCAGTCCACCGGCGTGGTTTCAATGCCGTCAAAATCGCTGCCGAAGCCGACGTTCTTCTCCGCGCCGAGCTGGCACATGTAATCGATGTGGTCGCAGATCGTGGAAACGCTGGCCTTTCCATCCGGCGACAGGAAGGACGGATAGAAATTCACGCCGATCCAGCCGCCGCGCTTCACCATCGCGCGAATCTGCTCGTCGGTCAGGTTGCGGAAGTGGCTGCACAGCGCCGTCGCGCAGGAATGGGAAGCCATCGGCGGCTGGCTGTGCTTGTCGATCAAATCCCAGAAGCCCGCTTCGTTCAGGTGGCTCGTATCCGCCGCCATTTTAAGCTCCGCCATCGCGCGCAGAATCTCCCAGCCGACCGGCTTGATGCCTTCTTTGGAGCCGCTCTTCGCGGAATGGCCGATCTCGTTTTCGTTGTTCCACGTCAGCGCGGCCATGCGCACGCCGTAGCCGTAAAACTCGTGCACCCGCTCGACCTTGCCCTCGAAGATTTCGCCGCCCTCGACGCTCAGCAAAATCTTCACCTTGCCGTCCTCCGCCTCCAGCGGCGAATCCACGCGCGTCCAGCCCTCGGTGTCGCGCAGGTGCTCAAAGGCGCGGTATTCGGCCATCGCCTTGTCATACGGGTGCCCCGCCATGCCCGCGTTGCCCGCGTACAGCGTGCAGGTTTGCAGGCTCATGCCGCCCTTTTTCATGGCCTCCATCGTCACGCAGGGCGTTTTCTGCGGCTGGAGTGCGCGCATATACAGGGTATCGCAATGCGTATCGCAAATGATCATGGTGCTTCATCCTCTCGTTTTGCAAGTTAATCTTGTTTTACCATCGGTTTAATCGGATTACGGCATGAGGATATCACAATTCTGCATGAAATGCAAGATACAAATGAAGGGGATTGCCGCGTTTTCCTTCGCCGGGCAATCCCCTTTTATATCGTTGTGGTCGTGTGAATATCGCGGCGGCCTCGCCCAATGATCCGTTTACCGGATCACGGCTTCCACGCGATGCCTGCACGGCGTGGCGTCCGCCGGAATCACGCAGCCGTCGATCGGCTTGCCGTCCACGGTGAGCTGAATCTCGCCCTTTTCGTCTCCCGCTTGGTTGAGGATATGCACCTCGTATTCGCTGCCGCGGAACCTGCGCGTCACGGTCAGCTCATCGAGCTCCTTGGGCAGGCACGGGTCGATCTTCAGTCCGTCGTAATCCGGCTTAACGCCCAGAATCCCCTGCGACGCGGTGTAGAAGCTCCACGCCGCCGTGCCGGTCAGCCAGCTGTTCTTCGCCTCGCCGAAGCGCGGCGCGTAGGGCCCCGCGACCATCTGGCTGTACACATACGGCTCGGTGTGATGCAGCTTCTGATCCTCGATATAGGCCGGGCAGGTGCGGCGGTAGACGTCGTAAGCGCGGCCGCCGTGACCGAGCGCCGCCTCCGCCAGCGCAATCCACGGGTTGTTGTGGCAGAAGATCCCGCCATTCTCCTTATACCCCGGCGGATAGGAGCTGATTTCGCCCAGCTCGACGTGGTAGCGCGTGTACGGCGGCGTGAGAATCGCCACGCCGTGCTCGCTGAGCAGCTTTTCGCGGACGGAATCCAGCGCGCGCTGCGCCAGCCCTTCCTTCACGCCCACGCCCGCCATGACCAGGAAGCCCTGCGGCTCGATGTAAATCTGCCCCTCGTCGCACTCGTGCGAGCCGACCTTGTGGCCGAACGCATCATACGCGCGCAGGAACCATGCGCCGTCCCATCCGTGCTCGAGCACAGCCTTTTCCATCGCGGCCTTGTGCCCCGCGACGGCTTCCGCCTCCTCGTTCCAGCCGAAGCGGCGGCAAAGCTCGGCGTAATCCGGGCATACGCCGACAAACATGCCCGCGATAAAGAGCGATTCCGCCACGCCGGATTCGAAATTCGCCGTCGTCTGGAAGCTCTCGCCCGGCGTCTTGGAGAAGCAGTTGAGGTTGAGGCAGTCGTTCCAGTCCGCGCGGCCGATCAGCGGCAGGCCGTGCGGGCCGAGGTGATCCACCGTATAATGGAAGCTGCGGCGCAGGTGCTCCATCAGCGGCTCGGCCTTGCTCTCGTCGTTGTCAAACGGCACCTTCTCCGATAGAATCCCGATATCGCCCGTCTCCTTGACGTAGGCCGCCACGCCGAAAATCAGCCAGAGCGGGTCGTCGTTGAAGCCGGAACCCACGTCGAAATTGCCGCGCTTGGTCAGCGGCTGATACTGATGATAGGCGCTGCCATCCGGGAACTGCGTCGCCGCGATATCCAGAATCCGCTCGCGGGCGCGCGCGGGAATCAGGTGCACAAAGCCGAGCAGATCCTGCGTGGAATCGCGGAAGCCCATGCCGCGGCCGATGCCGGATTCATAATAGCTGGCCGAGCGCGACATGTTGAAGGTCACCATGCACTGATACTGGTTCCAGAGGTTGACCATGCGGTTGAGCCGCGCCTCGCCGCTGTCCACCCGGTAGATGGAGAGCAGCTCGTCCCAATATTTCGCCAGCGCGTCAAACGCCGCGTCAAACTGCGCTTCGCTTTCAAACGCTTTCAGCAGCGTATAGGCAGGCGCTTTGTTGACGACGTTCGGCGCGGAAAACTTTTCCGCCTCCGGGTTTTCGCAATAGCCCAGCACAAAGATGAAGCTCGCGCGCTCGCCCGGCTTCAGCGCGACGCGCAGGTGGTGGCTGCCGACGGGCGCCCAGCCGCTGGCGACGCTGTTGCCGCTCCTGTTTTCAAACACGGCGCGCGGCTCGCCAAAGCCGTTGTACGCGCCGAGGAAGCGCTCGCGGTCGGTGTCGAAGCCGTCCACCGGCGCGTTGACCGCGTACACGGCAAAATGGTTGCGGCGCTCGCGGTATTCCGTCTTGTGATAGATCGCGCTGCCCTCGATCTCGACCTCGCCGGTGGAGAAGTTGCGCTGGAAGTTGGTCGCGTCGTCCTGCGCGTTCCACAGGCAGAACTCGACGAAGCTGAACAGCGAAACCTCTTTCGCCGCGTCGGAGCGGTTGGTCAGTTCGACCTTGGTGACCAGCGCGTTCACGCCGCGCGGCACCATCGCGGTTTCCACCGCCTCAAGGCCGTTCTTTTCGCCTGTGATGCGGGTATAGCCAAGGCCGTGGCGGCACTCGTAGCGATCCAGCGGCGTTTTGACCGGCATGAACCCCGGCGTCCAGACCACGCCGCCGTCGTTGATGTAGAAATACTGCCCGCCCGCGTCGGTCGGCACATTGTTATAGCGGTAACGGGTCAGACGCAGCATGCGCGCGTCCTTATAGAAGCTGTAGCCGCCGCTCGTGTTGCTCATCAGGGTGAAAAACGCTTCGCTGCCCAGATAGTTGATCCAGGGCGACGGCGTTTGCGGCTCGGTGATGACGTACTCCCGCGCCGCGTCGTCAAAATAGCCGTACTGCATGAGGTTTCCTCCTTTTTATGGATGCATCGAAACGGCGTGAGCTCCGCCGATGCGAAATCGGTTTCGTAACGTTTCATTTCTTTCCGATGGATTCTATAACAACTATATCCCATTTATGCCGAAAAATCAAGTATTTTCAGTGATTTTTCATCTTTTGATTTTTGAGCTGCCTTCGGCGCGCCCGCCTTTTTTGAAAACGAATTCGCTTTCTTCCTATATATCCCCTTGTGAAAATGTCAATATATTTGAGCATTTTGACCATTCAAGCCGCTTGCTTTCGGAAAATTTTTCTATTTTTTGAAAAAAGTGCTTGCAATTTTGGAGAACACGTCGTATAATGAAACTACGAAAACGATTTAGAATATTTCGAATCCACCAAATTCAACAAACAGGAGGATGGAAACATGGCCGTAACAATCAAAGAGCTGTCCGCTCGGTGCGGCCTGTCCGTTTCGACCGTCAGTAAAGCCTTAAACGATTATCCTGACGTCAGCGAGGAAACCCGCCAGCAGGTTCGCGCCGTGGCCGACGAAATGGGCTATCGCCCCAGCGCCATCGCGCGGAGCCTCAAGATCGGGCGCACGTTCAACCTCGGCGTGCTCTATTCGGACGACACCGAGAGCGGCTTCACCCACAGCTATTTCTCCCCCGTGCTGCAATCCTTCAAGCAGGAGGCCGAGCGCCGGGGCTACGATATCACCTTCATCACCCACAACATGGGGCACTCCAAGATGACCTACCTCGAGCATTGCCGCTATCGCAATGTGGACGGCGTTTGCATCGTCTGTTCCCACTTTGACGACGGCGAGGTGCTCCAGCTCGTCTCCAGCTCGCTTCCGCTGGTCACCATCGACCACGTTTTCAACAACAGGGCGTGCATCCAATCCGAAAACAGGCAGGGCGTCGAGGCGCTCACCCGGCACATTCTCTCGATGGGGCACAAGAAAATCGCGTTCGTCTACGGCGCGGAGGACACGGTCAGCGACATCCGCCTGACCACCTTCCTGCGGACGATGAACGAGGCGGGGCTCTCCGTTCCGGATGATTACCTCGTCGCCTCCCCGTATCACGATCCCGCCTCCACGAGAGAGGCGACGGCGCAGCTCCTTGCGCTGGCGGATCGCCCAACCTGCATCCTGATGCCGGATGACTACTCCGCGCTGGGCGGCATGGACGCCATTCGCGCGGCGGGGCTGAGGATTCCGGAGGATATTTCCATCACCGGATACGACGGCGTGGCCATGATTCAGATGTGCCAGCCGCAGCTCACCACCGTGGAGCAGGACGTCTCCCGGATCGGCCGCGAGGCCGCGCGCAAGCTCGTTCACCTGATTGAGCAGCCGCGCACCACACTGCCGGAAATCATCTCCGTCCCCTGCCGCCTGATCGCCGGCAAAACCGTCTCGAAACTGGGGTAACACGCGATTCCCCCTCCGCAGAAACGAGGGTGAACAATAAAAAGGAGGTTCTTACCATGAGGAAACATTTGTCTAAGGCTTTGGCTCTTACGCTTGCGATGAGCTCTCTGGCCAGCGTCTCTCTCGCCGAAGGCAGCGTGCTGAACGTCTGGTGCTGGAACGACGAATTCCAGTCCCGCTTCAACGCCTATTATCCGGAAGTCAAGGAAGTCGCGGAAGATAAGTCCACCACGACCCTGAACGACGGCACGATCGTCAAGTGGACGATCAACCCGAACGCCGACAACAACTACCAGAACAAGCTGGACGAAGCGCTCCTCGCGCAGGAATCCGCCGCCGATGACGACAAGATCGACATGTTCCTCATCGAGGCCGACTACGCGCTCAAGTATGTGGATTCTCCGTACACGCTGGATGTCCGCGCCGACATCGGCCTGACCGACGGCGATCTGGACGGCCAGTATAAATACACGCAGGATATCGCGACGGCCGACGGCGTGCTCAAGGGCGTGACTTGGCAGGCGACTCCGGGTCTGTTCGCCTACCGCCGCTCCATCGCCAAGGATGTGCTCGGCACGGACGATCCCGCCGAGGTGCAGACCTACCTGAGCGATTGGGATAAGTTCAACGAGGTCGCCGCGAAGGCCGCCGAAAAGGGCTACAAGATGCTCTCCGGCTACGACGACAGCTACCGCACCTTCTCCAACAACGTTTCCGCTCCGTGGGTGGACGGCACGACCGTCAAGGTTGACGCGAACCTGATGAAGTGGGTCGAGCAGACCAAGGAATTCACCGATAAGGGTTACAACAACAAGTCCATCCTGTGGGATAGCACTTGGGCGGCCGATCAGGGTCCGGACGGCAAGGTCTTCGGTTTCTTCTACTCCACTTGGGGCATCAACTTCACCCTGCTGGGCAACGCTCTGGCCGTTCCGGTCTCCGAGGGCGGCAAGGAAGAAGTCGGCAACGGCATCTTCGGCGATTACGCGGTTTGTGAAGGCCCGCAGTCCTATTACTGGGGCGGCAGCTGGATGTGCGCCGCGGCCGGCACGGATAACGCCGAGACCATCAAGGATATTATGCTCAAGCTGACCTGCGATAAGGAAATCGACAAGCAGATCACCCTCGACACGCAGGATTACACCAACAACATCGAAGCCATGAACGAAATCGCGGGCAGCGATTATCAGTCCGCGTTCCTCGGCGGCCAGAACCACATCGCGCTGTTCGCCAAGTCCGCTGAGAAGATCGACATGAGCAACGCCGGCCCGTATGATCAGGGTCTGAACGAGAACATGCAGACCTTCTTCCATGACTACTTCAACGGTGCTGTGGATCTGGAGACCGCAAAGGCTAACTTCGAAGCCAAGATCAAGGTTCTTTATCCGGAACTGACCGAGGTTGTCTGGCCGGAATAATCCCCGGAATCATCCTCTAACCCATACAGTCAATGGGGCGGGCGCTCTGCCCGTCCCATTTTCTTATCCCTTAACCCTCTTATCCCCTTTATCGCGTGGCGATAAAGTCCCTCGTCTATAATCTAAAAAAGAAAGGTGATTCGCATGCAAGCGCCCGCAAAAGGAACCAAGCGCCGCTCAATCAGCTACGCGAAATGGGGCTATATTTTCATCGCGCCGTTCTTCATCGCCTTTGCGATTTTCCAGCTGATTCCGCTCGCTTCGACCATCTATTACAGCTTCTTTGAGTATTATCGCAGCGGCTTGAAGGTTATCGGCCCCAACTTTACGGGCCTTAGCAACTACGTCAAACTGCTCAGTCTGGATCTGCCCAAGTATCTGGGCAACACCATGCTGATGTGGACACTCGGTTTTGTACCGCAGATCATCGTTTCGCTGCTGCTGGCCGTCTGGTTTACGGATAACCGCCTGCGCATCCGCTGCCAGCCGTTCTTCAAAACCGTGATTTACATGCCCAACCTGATTATGGCCTCCGCGTTCGCCATGCTCTTCTTCGCCCTCTTCTCGGATAACGGCCCGGTCAACGCCGCGCTGGTTTCCGCGGGTGTCCTCAAGGAGCCGTTCCGCTTCCTCTCCAGCATTGCGGGCACGCGCGGTCTGGTCGCGCTGATGAACTTCCTGATGTGGTTCGGCAACACGACCATCCTGCTGATGGCCGCCGTCATGGGCATCGACCTGAGCCTGTTCGAAGCAGCGGAGATCGACGGCTGCACGCCCAGCCAGATCTTCTGGAAGATCACCATGCCGCTCATCCGCCCCATTCTGGTCTACGTGATGATCACCTCGCTGATCGGCGGCCTCCAGATGTTCGATGTGCCGCAGATTTTGACCAACGGAAAGGGCAATCCAAATAACTGTGCTACGACCATGATCATGTACCTCAACAGCCACATGTTCAGCAAGAACTACGGCATGGCCGGCGCGGTTTCCGTCATCCTGTTCATCATCTGCGCCGTTCTGTGCGTCGTGATTTATCGCTCGACCAATGAAGACGAGGGGAGGAAAAAGAAATGACTACGCAAGCCGTAAGGGATAAGGGCGCCGAGCAGAGCAAGCACGAGCTGCTGACGCGCCGCATCGTGAGCTATCTGGTGCTGGCGATTCTCTGCTTCCTCTGCCTGTTCTTCTTCTATGTGCTCCTCATCAACGCCACGCGCAACCATTACCAGATTCAGCGCGGCTTCTCCTTCCTGCCCGGCAAGTCGTTCACGACGAACCTGAAAAACGTGCTGGCGGACGCGAACATCCCGATTCTTTCGGGCATCAAAAACAGCCTGCTCGTCGCCGCCCTCTCCGCGGTGCTCTCGATCTACTTCTCCGCGCTGACGGCCTACGGCGTGCACGCCTACGACTTCAAGCTCAAGAAGATCGCTTCCGCGTTCATCATCCTCATTATGACGATGCCGACGCAGGTTTCCGCGCTGGGCTTCCTCCGCCTGATGACGAACATGAAGCTCACCGATACGCTGATTCCGCTGTTCCTGCCGAGCATCGCCGCGCCGACGGTGTATTACTTCATGGTTTCCTACATGAAGAGCAACCTGCCGATGGAAATCGTGGAGGCCGCGCGCATCGACGGCTCCGGCGAATTCCACACCTTCAACTACGTCGTTCTGCCGATTATGAAACCGGCGCTCGCCGTGCAGGCGATTTTCACCTTCGTCGCCTCGTGGAATAACTACTTCGTCCCCGCCCTGATCCTGACCAGCAACAAGAAAAAGACCCTCCCGATTTTGATCGCCCAGCTTCGCAGCGCGGACTTCCTCAAATTCGATATGGGTCAGGTGTACATGCTGATCGCCATCGCGATCATGCCGGTCATCATCATCTACCTGTTCCTGAGCAAGTTCATCGTCGCGGGCGTCGCCCTCGGCGGCGTGAAGGGCTGACCTTCGCGCCCTCTGCCTCCCTCTTTCTCGAGGGAGGTTTTTTCATTACCGGTTTGAACGGATACGCGACGGTTTTCTCTGCATCTCTGCTTATATACGTTCCTCTTGAGGGAAGACGTCATTCCGCATCGTAGCTGTACACATGCGTTCCTGTCGTCTGCGAGGTCACACCGTTGATAAATGCGTCGGCGTTCCAGTGCGCGCCCGCTTCATCGACATATTCAAACATGAGGGTTACAAAGGGGATTCTCCTCCAATGGCCGTTCGCTTCCCCGTAATCGTAAGACGTATTCATATAGGTCAGCTCCATGCTCAGCGGGCAGCCGTTCTTTTCCCGCAGCGCCAGCCGCGCGTTCCGCTCCGCCGCAGGCAGATCAATGTCTTCGCTTTCATTCTTAAAACCGCTGAGAAACAGCATATCCAGCAGCTCGTCGTCGTTCAGCCTTCGATACGGCGTGAGGATGAATTTGCCGCCATACGAGCCGAGAAACGAGTCGTCGTTCAAATCGACCGCCTTCAGCGTCTCCGGCACGTCCTCCCGCCGGATGATACCGCGTTGAATCAATCCTTTCAGCCGCGCACGGCGTTCTTCATTATCCCCCTCGCTTGTGCCCATAAAGGTGTGGCCGCGCACGCAGTTTCTTTCGCTCAGCGCGTCCGGGTCGAAGACCTCGCCCAGCTCGCGATACGCATCCAGAATCGCCAGCATTTCCTCGTCTGTCAGGCAGTTGCCCGGCAGGAGCAGCAGCACCCGCTCCCCGTCGTATTCCGCCGGGTCGAGCGCATACACGCCGACGCGGACGTTCTTTTTCGCCTCCAGTACGCTCGCGCCGTCGCCCGTCCGTTCCCCCGCCGCATAGGCCGCCATCAGCTTATCCATGCGCTTGCGCTCGCCCGTCGTCAGGCGGCAGTTGCTCGTCAGATTCGCGCGGATATCGTCATACGACATCTCCCTCGTGTCGATCTCGGTATAGGCTTCCTCCAGCATCCAGCCGTTTTCCTCGACGACCACGCGGTGCATCGGCAGATAGCTGGTCTTTCTGCGCGCCTCCACCATCGGCGCATCCTCGATAACCCCTTCGCGCACCGCCAGCGCGCCCATCGGCAGACAAAGCAGCGCCATCAGCGCGACCAAACCCATCTTTTTCATGCCCAAACCCTTCCTTTCTCCGTCCTTTTGCCGTCCTTTCGCTGTCCCTTTCATGCCTTTATGCTACCCGATTTCGCGTTTCCATGTCGTCACAGGGATGTATCAAACCTGTAACAAACGCGCGTGCCTTTGCCGATTTCGCTCTCGATGCGAACGTCGCCGCGATGCAGCCGCGCGATCTTCCGGCAGAGCGACAGCCCCAGCCCCGCGCCGCCCGCGCCCCGTGTGCGCGCCTTGTCCGCCTTGTAAAACGGCTCGAACGCATGGGCAAGCTGTTCCTCCGTCATGCCGCATCCGCAGTCCGTCACGTCAAACCCGTCGGGATGGAGCGTCACGCAAACCGGCGCTTCCCCGCCCGCTCGCCGGGCGTTCACCACCAGATTGCGCAGCAGCAGGATGGTCAGCTCGCGTTCGCCGACAAACGCCGCGCCCTCCCCCTCAAGCCGAACGCCGTCAAACACGTGAAGCGCCTCCTCGGCCATCGCCCGCGAATCAAACGTCGTCCATTCCGGCTGCTCGTGCCCGAGCCGCGTGAGCAGCAGCAGCCGCTCGTCCATCGTCGAGAGTCGCGCCGCCTCCCGCGCCATCATATCCAGCAGCTCGCTTTGCTGGCTTTCGCTCAATTTGGATTGCCCCAGCAGCCGCGCCCCACCGAGAATCGCCGTCAACGGTGTACGCATCTCGTGCGCCAGCGCGTCAATGAGCGCCTGCCGTTCCTCCGCCTGCGCGCGAAGTGCCGCCTCCCGCTCGCCGATTGCCCCGCTCATGCCGGAAAACGCGCGAATCAGCGCGCCGATTTCGTCGTTTTGCGCCGTCGGCAGCGGCGCGTCGTATTCGCCCTTGGCCAGCCGCGCCGCCGCGGCGGAAAGCTGCCTGAGCGGCCGGGTCAGCAAGCCGGATATCCACGCCGCCAGCGCCACGGCCAGCGCCGATCCCAGCAGGACGATCAGCGCCGCGCCCTGCATCAGCGCCCGCCTGAGCGCGTAGACGGGCGCAACGTCGAGCGCCGCCAGCAGCAGCACGCCGTCGCCCAGCGCGTGGGCGATCAGCAGCCGTTCGCCCGGCCGATCCAGCAGCGTGGCGCGCGCCGTCGTGTTCAGCAATTCGGGCAGCTTCTCCGCCTCCGGCAGCGCTTCCCCTGTAATCGGCTCCCCGTCCCGAAGCAGATAGACGGCCATTTCCTTTGAGCTGTAGCGCGTCTGCAAGGTCGAGGCCTCGTATCGGTCGAATCGGTTCGACGCGGTTTCCAGCGCCACCGCACGCGCAATCGCCGCTTCCTCGCCGAGCGCCCGCGCGCGCTCCCGCTCCATCGTCAAGCCGAAGCTTCGGGAAACCACCAGCGCCATGCCCGGCCCGAGCAGCGCCAGAACGAGTGCCGCCATGCACAGGGCGATGCGTTTTCTCACCGCCGCTCCACCTCTTTTCCGCAAAAGCGATAGCCGTATTTATAGACGGTTTCGATGTATTCCGCGCCGATTTTGCCGCGAAGGCGCTGGATGTGCACGTCCACCGTGCGCGTCTCCCCCTGATAGGCATAGCCCCATACACCCGCAAGCAGCGCTTCCCGGCTGAGCGCCACGTTGTTTCGGCGCACGAGCATCGCCAACAGATCAAATTCCAGCGCGGTCAGCGCCACCTCGCGCCCGTCTTTCGTCACCCGGCGAGACGGCAGATCGACCGTCAGCGCGTCAAAAACAAAGCGCGTCCGTTCCTTCTTCGTGCGGCGAAGAATGTTCTCCACGCGCGCCAGCAGCTCCTCCGGCTCAAACGGCTTGAGCATATAGTCCTCCGCGCCCAGGCGCAGGCCACGCACCCGGTCGTTCACCGCTGTCTTCGCCGTCAGAAACAACACGGGAATCTCCCGCTCGATCATCGTTTCCGCCAGCGAAAAGCCGTCCTCCCCCGGCAGCATGATATCCAGAATCGCCAGATCCGGCGCGCCGTCCGCCAGCAGCGCCCGCGCCGCGGCCGCATCCTCCGCCGCGCGAACGTCGTAACCGACCAGCGAGAGCTGCAAGGTCACGAGCCGCCGAACGGAAGCGTCGTCTTCGACAAGCAAAAGATTCGCCATACTGTTTTCGCCCCCCGCCCTTATCATAACACAAAAAACACATATACAGTGTAACAGAGTTGTAAAAGCGGGCTTATGTGAGCAAGCTTGTAGCGTTTGTAGAGTTTGTAGCGTAAAAAAGCAGAGCAAATTAAAAAATAAAAATTTATTTTTTTCTGAGACACTATAGATTTACACGCTACAAACTCTACACTACCGTAGACAAAAAGCTATTCTCCACCCCGAAGGGGGAAAATAGCCCTTTCCGCACTTGATGACGCTCATCCAAACAGGATGGCCAGCGCCTCGGCCAGCGTTTCCACGCCGTAGACCCGCATGCCCTCCGGTGCGCGCAGGTGCTTGGCGTTTTCGCGCGGGATGACGGCGGTTGTGAAGCCCAGCCGCGCGCACTCCGCAAGCCGCCGCTCCGCCTGCGAAACCGCGCGGATTTCGCCCGCCAGACCGACCTCGCCGATCACCGCCCAATCCCCCGGCACGCAGGCGTCGCGCACGCTGGACGCCACCGCCGCGCAGAGCGGCAGATCCGCCGCCGGTTCGGACAGCTCGAGGCCGCCCGCGACATTGATATATACATCCTGATTGAACAGCGACACGCCCGCGCGCTTTTCCAGCACAGCCAGCAGCAGCGCCAGCCGCCCCGCGTCAAAGCCGTTCGTCGTGCGGCGCGGCGTGCCGTAGGCCGTTTGAAGCGCCAGCGCCTGCACATCCACCAGCATTGGCCGCGAACCCTCGATGGCGCAATGCACACACGAACCGGGCACATTCCGCGCCCGCGTGGAGAGCAGCAGCTCCGACGGATTTTCCACCGGAACCATGCCGCGCTCGTGCATCTCAAACAGCCCCAGCTCGTTGACCGAGCCGAAACGGTTCTTCACCGCGCGCAGGATGCGGTATTCATGCTGCCTGTCGCCCTCGAAATAGAGCACCACGTCCACCATGTGTTCGAGTACGCGCGGGCCCGCAATCGCGCCCTCTTTGGTCACATGGCCGACGAGGAACACCGCGCAGCCCGTCGTCTTAGCCATGCGCATCAACAGGCTGGCACATTCGCGCACCTGTGAAACGCTGCCGGGCGCGCTGGCCATGTCCGGGCGGTACATCGTCTGGATCGAGTCGATAATCATGTAATCCGGCGCGATTTCCTCCCAGCGGCGCTCGGCCGCATCCATCGCGTTTTCGCTGAGGATGAGCAGATTGTCGCTCGTCACGCCCAGCCGCCGCGCGCGCATCTTGATCTGTCGCACGGATTCCTCGCCGGAGATATACAGCACGCGCGCGCCGCCCCGCGCCAGATGCTCCGACGCCTGCAGCAAAAGCGTCGATTTGCCGATGCCGGGGTCGCCGCCCACCAGCATCAGCGACCCTTCCACCACGCCGCCGCCGAGCACGCGATCCAATTCGCCGATGCCCGTCGTCGCGCGGGCGCTCGTCTCCTCGGGGATTTCGGAAAGGCGCATGGCGCTTGCGCCCGTTCCCGGCCGCTGCTTGTTCGCCTTCACGGGGATTGCCGCCTGCTGCGCGGCCTGCGGAGCCTGCTCCTCGAGCGTATTCCACGCATTGCAGCCGGGGCATTTGCCCATCCAGCGCGGCGTTTCATAGCCGCAGGCGCTGCACACAAACACCGTCTTTTCCTTCGCCATGATGTTCCTCCGTCGATTGTTTTCCCGCTCATTGTATCACACTTGGCCGCCCCTGCAAAGCGCGGCGAAAACTTTTTTCGTTTCGCGCGCTTTCCCGATTGAATCCCTTCGGGGAATTTTGTATAATGAAATTATATTCTGGATATTTTTGCAATCCCCGGCCATCCGCCGGCTGAACATACACATTCCATCATACGAAAGAGGGTCGGCCTTCGGGCTGCTCGCAGCGATTTTGATAGATTCGAGGTTTCCGCCATGAACAGAAGACCCTCTCAAAGCCGAACCGGCTTCGACTCCTTTTCCCCGCAGCACACGGCGCATTTCAAAGCCGCCCAGCCCGGCGGCGAGTTTTTCGAGCCTAAGCCGCGCGCGTCGCTGGGCAGGCGGCTGCTGCTGGCGTTGCTGCTGATGACGCTGATCGCGCTGGCCGTCAATCTGGCGGTCAATCAGTTTGTGCGGGTCGCCCGCGTCACCGTGCCGATCCGGCGGATGGATCCCGCGTTCGAGGGCTACACCCTGCTGCAAATTTCCGACCTCAAGGGCGCGACGTACGGCTCGAATCAGGCGCTGATCCGCTTTGCACTGCAAAACGAGGATTTTGACGCGGTGGTGTTCACCGGCGACATGGTTTCCTCACGGGGGAACGCGCAGCCGCTCTATGCGCTGATCGAGATGCTGCGCGAGCTGAAGCCGGACGCGCCGATCTACATGATTCCGGGCGACAAGGACCCTCTGCCCGCCTCCATGAGCTACGCCACCGGCGGCAGCCCGTTCGCCCCGTGGGTGCTCGGTGCCAAGCAGCGCGGCGGGCAGCTTCTCAGCGCGCCTGTGCAGATTGAGCGCGACGGGCACACGCTCTGGCTGACGACCAGCGCGCTGCTCAGTCTGGACATGGACACGATGCAGGCGCAGTTTGAGCGGCAATACCTCGACACGCTGGCCAACGGCGACGAAAACGCCATCGAGCTGACGACGTACAACCTGCAATGGCTGACCGAGACCCGAAACGCGCGCGCCAAGATGACCGATGCGGACGTGTACATCGCATTGACGCACGTGCCGCCCGCCGACGAGGAGCTGGAAAGCGCGTACCCCGGCAGCCTGCGCGAGCGCGTGCATCTGGTGCTCTGCGGCCATTATCAGGGCGGGCTGATCCGCCTGCCGTTTGCCGGCGCGCTGTTCATCCCCTCTCAAAATCTGCCGCTTTACGGCCTTCTGCCGGGGGCGGACACCTATTTCGGCCTGACCCGAAAGGGGCGAACCTATCTCTACGTCAGCCCCGGTCTGGGCGGCAACGACGGGCTGTACCCCCTGCCGTTCTTCCGCCTGTTCAACCCGCCGACGGTTTCGCTGATTTCGCTCACCACGTCGAGCCTGTAAAAGGACTCAAAAAAACGGGACTGCCAGGCTCAGAATGAACAGCTTTTCCCGCGCACAGCCGTCATCGGTCAGGACGCGCATTTCCCCCACGCAGGTCAGACTTCCATCCGCCTCCTCATACATATTCCTGCATGAAATCAAATTGTCGCAGGGGACGCTTTGCAGCAGTTCCGTTTCCCCGTCGTCGGACAGATAAAACACATTCAGCCCATCGTCGGCATTTTCCGCAAAATAGTATCCGCCCCGCGAGGCGGGACACACGGACAAAACGCTTTGCATATCCGCAAACGTCTTGGAAAAGAGCACACGCCCCTCGAGATCGACATGAACAAAAACCATTGAGGCACATTCGCCGCTCTCCCATTTGTAGCCGTAGATCAAAACCCCTTCGTCCGTCGGCAGCATGCCGTAAATGTTAAAATGCTTCAGCTCCGGCAACGGAAGATCGCGGAGAAACCGCCCGCTTTGATCCAGAATCCGAAGATATTGTTTTTCCGGCGCTTCGTCCGGCTTTCTGCCATATAGAATGGTTTCATTCTGCCGCAATACGCCCTTTTGAAGAACAATTTCATTCTCAGAGTACATTTCCGGGCTGCAATAGCCCCAGGATATCCGGCCGCTTGCGTCAACAAAAGCGCTCCATGCCGCCGCATGAGACGCATCTACGGCGCATGCTCCTGTGACGAGCAGGCCGCGCTCACAGGTATACACGTCATGCGGCAGTCCGGGCAATTTCTCCCTCTGGATGTCCTTGCTTGAGACGTTGTACTTTACGATATAGCCCGTGTTTTCGACGTATTCCGTTTTGTCAATGGATTCCACGACAATCATGCACAGACCTTCCGGGTTTTCCACCGCGCCAAGGATGAACGGCTCGCCCTCCCAGGAAAGCAGGGTTTCGGATTTTAATTTTCCCTCTCCGGAAACACGCAGAATCCAGCCGTCTCTCGTCCCGTCCGCGGCGCGCGAGGAAAGAGCGGGTGTGCCCGATGTGCTGTCGGTTTGCGCCAACAACACGACGTCCCCTTCGGAAGTGCGATAGGCCGAAGAGAGGGATTCATCCCCGTTCCCGCCCCAGATGGCCAGCGCGGATGCGCCGGGGGCTTCAGCAGCGGCCTGTTTCTCACACCATGCGCCTGAAAACGGGAACAGACACAGACAGAGCAGCATCATAAAGCGCAGCATTTTATCGCCTCCTCGATGGTATAAAGACGAAACACAGCGGCACTTTCTTCCTCCGGCATCGGAGAAAGATGGGTTTTTGCTCAATAAATAAAGGGCGATTCTCCCACCCGAGGGAAAGAGAATCGCCTTTTGCATATGAAAGAATAATGGAAATCGTCAACGCGCCGTCCATCCTCGCGCGAATCGCTTAAATTTTCAGCGTGCCGCGGGTAATCAGCTTGCCGTTTTCGCGGCTGAACAGCAGGACGTTCTCGCCGGTGAAAGAAACCCTGACCTTCTGGCCGATCTTATAGGTGATGCCGCCGAAGACGACGCCGGTGAACAGGAACTCGCCCACGCGCACCTTGACGGTCGTTTCCATGCCGGTGGGCATCGCGCTGAAGATTTCGCCCTCGAGCGCGCCGTTTTCGCAGATGCTCACGCACTCCGGCCGAACGCCGATCACGAAATCCTCATGCGTCAGCGTCGCCTCGTCCTCAAACTCGTCCTCCTCCACCTTCGCGATGTGGTATTTGAACAGCGAATCGCGGTTCGCCTTTTCCACCGCGTGCGTATCCACGCTGGCCGCGGCGTTCTTCTCCTCGCGGGCAAACCACTCGCGCAGGTTCACCGGTTCGCCCGGCGTATACGCCGCCTTCACGCCGTCGAGCATCGTCAGTTCCACCGTGCCGTCCTGCTTCTGCGCGCCCTGCGCCTCGATGAAGTTGATCGCCGGATTGCCGACGAAATCCGCGACGAACAGGTTGCTCGGCTCGCCGTAAACCGTCAGCGGCTCGTCGTACTGCTGGAGCACGCCGTTTTCCATCAGGCAGATTCGGGTCGCCAGCGTCATGGCCTCCATCTGGTCGTGCGTGACGTAAACGAACGTCGAGCCGGTCTGCAAATGCAGGCGCTGAAGCTCAGAGCGCATCTCCAGCCGGAGCTTCGCGTCGAGGTTGGAGAGCGGCTCATCCATGAACAGCACCTTCGGGTTCGGCGCGAGCGTGCGGGCGATGGCGACGCGCTGCTGCTGGCCGCCGGAAAGCTCGCTGGGATAGCGATCCATGAACATGCCGATTTTGACGATGCGGGCGACGCGGCGAACGATCAGGTCGATCTCCTCCGCCGTCATCTTGCGCACGGCGCGCACCGGCTGGCCGCCCTTCATCAGGACATAATCCGCGCCGAGGGTGCAGCCGTTCTTTTCGGCCTTCGCCTTGGCGGCGGCGAGCTTCTCCTCCAGCTTTTTGATCTCCTGCGCGGCGGCGGCCTTCGGGTCGCCCGCCTCATGCAGCTTCATGCCCATCAGCGCCTTGGCCGTAAACAGGCTGATTTCATACAGATCAATCAGGCGGAGATACGCCTTATCCATATTCAGCTTCTTCTTTTTGTCAACGCACTCGTTGATCGCACGGACGACGTCCTGCGGCTTTTGCAGAATTTCAATCATGCGCGCCGCCGCGCGGGCGTCGAAGTCGATCTCGTCCATTTCCTCCTTGATGTTGGTCAGGCCGAAGGAGATATTCTGGTAGACGGTCATGTTCGGCCAGAGCGCGTAATTCTGAAACAGGAAACCGACCTTGCGCTTGTTGGCCGATACGTTGATGCCCCGCTGGGAATCGAACACCGGCACACCGTCGATGGTGATGCGGCCGCTGGTCGGCGTTTCCAGACCCGCGATCATGCGCAGCGTGGTCGTTTTGCCGCAGCCGGACGGGCCGAGCAGCGTGACGAACGCATTGTCTTCAATGACCATACTGAGGTTATCCACCGCGTAAAACTGACCCCAGCGCTTGGTGACGTTGGTCAATTCAATCCGAGACATTTACTCTCCTCCAATTCCTTTGTCAAGGCTTGCGCCGGTCAGCTTGTTAATCAGCGCGTTGCAGATCAGAATGAACACAATCAAAATCAGGTTGATGCCGCTGGAAAACGCATACAGACCCATCTCGTCGAAGTAATCCAGCATCGTGGTGATGATCTTCGTCTGCGAGCAGAGCAGCATGAACAGCGTCAGCTCGCGCACGCAGGTGATAAACGGCAGCAGATAGCCGCTCATAATGGAGGATTTCTGAATCGGGATGATGATGTTGAGCATGCGCTTGTGCCACGGGATATCCTGAATGATGGCGGCCTCCTCAATTTCGCCGGAGAGCTGCATCATCGAGCTGAGCGCGCTGCGGCTGGCGAACGGGATATACTTCACCGTGCCGGCGAGCACGAGCAGCAGATAGGTGTTGAAAATGCCCATCGAGGAACCGAACACGAAGAACGCGACGCCGACGGCCAGCGACGGCATCAGATACGGCAGGAACGCCATGTTGTTGACGTAAGCCGCCCACTTGCTCCGGCGGTTTTTGCTGACACAGTAGCCGACCAGCAGGCCGATTGTGCCCGCCAGCAGCGCGCAGCAGACCGCGACGATCAGCGTCCCCTTGAACGCGCCCCAAATCGCCTCGTTGAAGAGAATGCCCTTTTGGCCGTACATGCCGTTTTCGGTGATGTTTTCGCTCGTCATCCACCATTTGCTCGTCAGGTTGCCCGCAACGCCGTGGCGGATGAAGCTGTAATCGCCGGGGTTCGGCAGGAAGGTCTCGATGGCGAACAGAATGATCGGCAGAATACCGGTGAAGAACGTCGTCACGCAGAAGATCGCCGCGACCACGTTGCGGCCGGCCTTGCCGAGATTGACCAGCGAAATCTGGCCGGATTTGCCGGTGACGGTCGTGTAGCTCTGGCGGCCGGAGGTCGTCCTCTGGTTGACAATGAGAATCAGCACGCCGAAGAGAATCATAATGACCGCCAGGATGCTCGCCTCGCCCGCGCGCTTTTCGCCCATCTGCACGTATTTGGTGCACAGGGTCGTCAGGTTCAGGTAATGCGGCACCGGGTAGGAGCCCATCGCGCTGGAAAAGACCAGCAGCACCGTGCTCAGCACGGCGGGCTTGACCAACGGCAGCGTCACGCGGGCGAAAATCTTGAGGCGCGGCGTGCCCATGATGGTGGCGGCTTCCTCAAGGTTCGCGTCCATGTTGCGGAAGATGCCGCCGATGAGGATGTACGCGAACGGCGCGTAGTGCAGCGAGAGCACCATGACGCAGGGGAACATGCCCTGACACCACCACAGCGGCATGCGGACGCCGAAAAGCGCGGTCAGCAGGCCGTCGGACGTGCCGGTGACGAGGTTTGAATCGAACAGATTCTGCCAGATGACGGCCAGCGTCCACTGCGGCATGATGTAGGGAAAAATGAAAATCGAGCTGAGATACTTCTTGCAGCGCATGTTCGTGCGGGTGACGAGATACGCAAACAGCCCGCCGTAGAAGATGGCGCCGAAGCAGGAGAACACCGACAGCAGAACCGAATTGAGCAGCGGCGTCCACAGGTTCGTTTTGGCCAGCTTGCCGGTAAACAGATCCACCCAGTTATAAAGGGTGTAGCCCTCCTTCAGCCCGGTATAATGGCTATCGACCGAGCCGACATGAACGGTTACGGTATCCAGCGCGATGGAGATCATCGGCGCGACGGTTGAGAACGTGAGCAGGATGCCCAGCGCCAGCAGAATGGCATTCTGCGGCTTGGAAAAGGTGGTTTTCAGCTTGTTGAGCCAAACCCGCGCCCTGCTCGCTTTGACAGTTTGCTGCATGATATTCCCCCTGTACCATGCGAGGGGCATGAAACGCTTCATGCCCCTCACATGTCAAGATTCTAAGGACTTTTTGATTCCAAAGCGATTACTTGTTGCCGACGATCATGTCGATCCAGTCGCCGAGGTCGAAGGACACCTGCGCGCAGTACGCCGGGTCTTCCACGACGAGGCGGCCGCCGTCCGCAGACACCCACCACTCGTAGCCGCGATCGTTCTTCGCGTCATAGGTGTTCACGCCATCGACGTAGCCATCCTTGGAGTGATCCTGCATGCAGACCGGGTTGGCGCTGTAGCCGCCCATGTCCTTGCCCCACGCGGCGAAGCCCTCGTTGGTGGTGGTCATGTAAGCGATGAACGCGCAGCTCGTCCACGGCAGCGGGGAGGTCTTGAGCACCTGGAGATAATGCTTGTAGGCATAGCCGCCGATGCCCTGATAGCCGTCCTGATACGCCGCGACGGCGATGTTGTTGACAGAGGTTTCAGCCGATTCCTCGACGGAACGCAGCTTGGAGTACACCAGCAGGCCGCACTGATCGACGGCGGACTTGGTGACCAGCGTGTTGCAGATCGGGCCGTCGTCCGTCTGCTCGTTGTACTGCTCGCAGAACAGCTTGATGTAGGCCAGCGCGTAGGGCGCGTTCTCCGCGTCGAGCATCAGCGCTTCGGCTTCCGGCTTCATCTCTTCGACTTCCGCCGCAATGCGATCCTTCGCCGCGCCGTCCGGCATCGCGTCAAACGCGGCCTTCAGGTAGTTGGCGTAGGTCTCTTCGGTCAGCATGTACAGGAAGTTCTTGCCGACCAGCTCGGAGTTGACGCCCATGAACAGCGGCGCAACGCCTTCGGCGACGAAATCCCAGCAGTTGGTGAAGGTCTTGTCGCCCACGGTGTTATACATGAACACCTTGTTGAGCGTTTGCAGCGCCAGCGGCTTGTCGTTGCCCTCGACGATCACGCCTTCGCCCTCGGCCCACTCCTTCGGGATGAAGTTGAGCAGGTTGCCGGTGTCGAGCATCTTCGTCTGAATCTGGTTGCCGTCCTGAATGAGCGTCATGGAATAAATGTGGTTGGCGCTCTTGATGTCGGCGTTCAGCGTGGTGAAGATGGAGTTGTTCTTCGGCTGCGACCATTCGATCGTGCCGGTGTAGCTCGGGTCGATCTTCTGGAGCATCTCGATGAAGCTCGCGCCGGCGGTCTTGCCGCGGCTGGAGTTGCCGATGCCGTAGAGCGTCTTGCCGTTGGATTCTTCAATCGCCTTGGCATACAGCTCCTCGTTGGTCATGGTCTGCGCCTGAGCGATCACTTCCTCCACGGTTTCAGCCATCGCGAGGCATGCCGTCATCATCATCGCGAGCGCGAGGACGGCGCATAACAGTTTCTTCATGTGCGTATCTCCCTTTCTGAGTCGGTGAGGTTGCGGCTTGTTCTATGCCGCTTTGTTACTTTATATGATACGCACAATTCAGCAAAAAAGAAACTGGACAATTCTGCGATTTCACCCGATGATTCTGACAACTTTGCACAGAATCGTCAGATGTTTTCTATCCATTACTCCACCTCCGACGGCGATAAACCCGTCAGCTTCTTGAACGTCGCGGAGAAATAGGTCACGTCTTTATACCCCACCGCCGCGGCGGCCTCGTAGACCTTCACATGGTCGCGGGAGAGCATCCGCATGGCCGCGTCGATGCGCGTCTTGGTCAGGTAATTGGTGACGGTCATGCCCGTCTGCTTTTTGAACACGTGGGAAAGGTGGCCTTCGCTGACGCGCAGATGCTCGGCGATCACCGCGATGGAAATATCCGCGTCGGCGTAGTGCGCCGCGATGTAGTCCATCGCCTGACGCACATAGCCGGTGGCCTCCGGCTCCTTCTCCTTCGGCGCGGGCGCGGCGGATACGGGCTGCATCCTGCGGCAGACCCGCGCGACGGCGTGCGTCAGCTCCTGATCGCGGAACGGCTTGAGCAGATAATCGTCCGCGCCGAAGAGCAGCGCGCCGCGCGCATACTCAAAATCACTGTGCGCGGTCAGCACGATGCAGTGCGCCGCGCATCCCTCCTCGCGCAGCAGGTTCATCATCGTGATGCCGTCCATCTTCGGCATGCGGATGTCGGTGATAATCAATTCCGGCTTGAGCCTCCGCGCCAGCTCGAGCCCTTCTTCCCCGCTCTGCGCCTCGCCGACGACCTCGCACCCCAGCGCCGCCCAATCGACGCCCGCGACAATGCCGCGGCGAACCAGCGGCTCGTCATCCACCATCAATACGCGAATCATGCCTTCTCCCTCCTCATCGGCAGGCGTACCATCACCAGACAGCCCTCGCCCGGTCTGGAGCGCACGCTCAGGCCGTATGCGTCGCCGAAATGCAGGCGCAGAATGCTGTCCACGTTGAACATGCCCAAATGCTCGCCCGGCCGGCCGGATACGCCGAAGCCCAGCGGCCCATCCTGCGGCTTTTCCATGCCGCGTCCGTTATCCTGCACGAAGAGGCGCAGATCGCCCGCGTCCGTCTCCGCCCAGATTTTGATATAGCCGTCGTCCATGTCGCGAACGCCGTGAATCACCGCGTTTTCCACAATCGGCTGAAGCACCAGCTTGGGCACCATGCAGCCCATCAGCGCGTCGTCCACCTCGATTTCGCAGGCGAAGCGATCCTCAAAGCGGATGAGCTGAATGTCTATGTATCTCTCCAGCAGCTCAAGCTCCTGCCCGAGCGTCACAATCTCGTCGCCGGAGATGCTCGCGCGCAGAATCTTCGCCAGATCCTCCGCCAGCGTCGCCACCTGCGGCACGCCGTGCGTCACGCCCATCCATTTCATCGAATCCAGCGTGTTATAGAGAAAATGCGGGTTGAGCTGCGACTGCATCATGCGGATGCGCGTATCGTTCAGCTCCTTTTGCCGCTCCACCGAGCGCCGGAGGTTCAATTCACATTCCGCCACCATCTGGTTGAAGCCGACCGCCAACTGCCCCAGCTCGCCCTCGCCGCGCGGCACGACGCGCGCGCTGAGCTCGCCCAGCTGCACGCGCTTCATCGCCGCCGTCATCTCCCGAACCGGCCGCGTCACCTGCCTGCTGAGCACCAGCGCGCCCCACAGGCACAGCAGCAGGCTGACCGCGCCCAGCGTCACGCCGACGAGCACCATCAGGTGCGTCATCTCCCGGTTGAACACGCGCGGCTGGCTGAGCAGCAGCGTAAACCCGCTGATCGGCTCGGTCTGGGTCGTATAGGTCAGCACCGCGTCGCCGTCGCTGAGCGCCTCGCCCGCCAGCATCCGCTCGCGCAGCTCGTGCAGGCGGCTTTCCGACCCGGTCGTTCGGGAATCGTCGATCAGCCGCCACTGTCTGCCCAGCAGCATCACGCCGTAGGCCGGGTTCAGCCCCCGGCTGAGCAGCTCGCTGAGGCTGTCCCCGCTGATCTCCGCCAGCAGATAGCCCCCGGCCGCGCGGCGAACGGCGGCCACGCGCCCCGCCTCGCCGAAAAAGACGGCGTTCTCCCCGTCGGCCATGCGCAGAACGCCCCAATCCGTATCGAAGGCCACGTCCTCCTCCTGCCCGCGCAGGGCGCACAGGCACACGCCGTCCGCGCCGACGATCATCAGCTGGGTCATCTCCGGCACCTTCGCCGCCTGCCCGACCAGCGCCGCATAGACCGCTCGCGGGTGCGCCGCATCGCCCGCCTCGAGCGCCGAACGCACCCATTCATCCCCCGCCAGCGCGTCAAGCGCCCGCTCCATGCCGGAAAACGCCTCCGTAAGCTGCCGGGTCATCCCGGCGAGCTGCGCCCGCGCTGTTTCCTCCTGCCGCCTTGCGCTGGTGGAAACCATCATCGGGAGCAGCAGCGCAAAGCACAGGATGATCGGCACGAGCGCCACGCAGATCACCGTCAGAAAAATGCGCGTCTGAAAGCGCATGCTTCGTCTTTCCCTCACGGCGCATCCTCCTCCATGAGCGCCTGCCAGCGTTTAAGAATCTCCCGCTGGTGCGCCGCCGCCCAGTCGATGTCGTAATCGCAGAGCTCAAACGCGGGCGCGCCGTCTCCCGTTCCCAGCGCCGTCAGCACGCTCTCGCGGGCATACACCGTCTCCACGCGCCGCTGCACGTCCTCGCTCAGGATGAACGAAAGGAACGCCTGCGCGTTTTCCCCATGCGCGCAGCCCGCGACAATCGCCGCCCCGTCCGGCACGGCGCTCGTCCCTTCCTTCGGCCAAACCACCGCGATGTGCTCGCCCGCCAGCATGCGCTTCTTCGCCGTCTCATACAGCGTCACGCCCACGCGCATTTCGCCCGCCGCCACGGCGGAAACCACCTCGCCCGAGCTGGAAAGCTCGTGGCCGCGCACGTTGTCGGCAAACCGGCCAAGCGCATCCTCGTCGCCGAGCGCCTGAATCAGCGTCGCCAGCACGGTGAAGCTCGACCCGGAAACGCCGGGGTTCGCGAACGCGATCCGGCCGCGCAGGCGGCTTTCCAGCAAATCCGCAAAACCGGCGGGCGGACGGCTCACCAGCCGCGGATTGTAGATAATCACCAGCGGCAGGCGCGAAAACGCCACGAAGCGATGGGTTTCAAACCGGCAGCTTTCCAGCATCGCCGCCCGCGGCGCGTCGCACGGCGCGAAATAATCCTCATACGCCAGCAGGGATTCCACGCCGCCGCCGAACATCACATCCGCCACGGGCGCTTCCGCCTCCGCCGCGATGCGCTCCAGCAGCTCGGTCGTTCCGCCGGAAACCACCTGCACCCAAACGCCCGTCCGCCGCTCAAATTCCTCGACAATCGGCTGATAGACCTCCTCCTTGTGGGCGGTATAGACCACCAGCCGCATCGCGTCATCCGGCGCGTCGGCTCGCGCGAGGGCAGGCAGAAGGCAGAGCAGCAGCGCGCACAGCCATTTCCGTTTCATTCGTTTTCCCCCTTCTCAGGGTATTTGTCTATACTAATTCGCAGTTAAAATGCTTAACAGAGCGCATCAGATTTTTTGTTCTGACGAAGCCAAGTGAAGTGAGGCGTACTGGAGGTACGTTGAACGGAACGAGGCAAAGTCAGAGCGAAAAAGATGGTGCGCGGATTAAGCCATTTTAACAAGAGTTAGTATTAATTATAACATATCAAAAACACGCAAGGCAAGCATACAAAAACAGATCGACAGGCCTGCCGATCCGTTTTTTTTCTTTTAGGAAATTGCGTAAAATCATCTCTGTGAGTTTTACAGCGTTTCAAAAATCCCCGCGATGTCCTCATGCAGCACAAGCGTTGCGCGCGCGTCCGCCGGGGTTTTATCCCTGTTAATCACAATCAGCTTCCTGCCTCGGAAGTATTCAAGGCACGACGCGGCGGGTTCGACCGACAGGCTCGTACCCGCGACGATCAGCGTATCGCAATTCGAGATTTCCCGGCACGCGCCCGTCATAAACCAATGATCCGGCGGCTCGCCGTAGAGCGTAACCTCCGGGCGAACAATATCGCCGCAATCCGGGCAATGCGGCACACCGGGCGATTTCAAAATAAAATCCAGCCCAAAGCGCTTTCCGCAGCCCATGCAGAAATTCTCGTATACGCTGCCGTGCAATTCGAACACGTTTCGGCTTCCCGCTTTCTTGTGCAGGCCGTCGATATTCTGCGTGACAACCGCCGTCACCCTGCCCGTCCGTTCCATCTCGGCCAGCCTGACATGCACGATGTTCGGCTTTGCATTCGGATAAAGCATGTGCTTTTTATAAAAATCGTAGAAAATATCCGGATGCAGGCAGAAAAACGAGTGGCTGAGCAGCATTTCCGCCGTCAGGCCGTCATATTCCTTCGCATACAGTCCGTTTTCGCCGCGAAAATCAGGAATCCCACTGGGCACAGACACGCCCGCGCCGCCGAAAAAGACAATGCGCCGTGCGCCTTGCAGCGCTTCGCTCAGCGCGTTCACGTTTTACCCCTTCTTCCGAATTTCCGTTCTTTCGTTTTTCAGCTCTCATTGTATCACTGCGCACCGGCGATGACAAGACGTCCGCGCGACGCATCGTAGACATATTCCCGGCGAAGCGTTTTTTCAAACAAGGATTCGCGCTGAATATCTTTCGCCGTATACATGCCTCTGATCCCCTCAATCGTGATTTGAGACGTTACGGCCACGCTTTCGCCCTCCGTCTGCGTTTCCTCCGTCAGCGTGTAAATCAGGCAGTCCTCGCTCGCCCACGTTCCCGTGCAAAGCGAACCGCCCATATAACTTTCCACGGTGAATTCCGCATAAAGGATATCCGCGCCGCGCGTTTCCAGATTATACCAGCAGCCGTATTCGCCGCGCCCGCCGTCCAGCATGCCGCTCATGCGCCCGACGAGCCACGTCGTCCGGCCGATGCGCTCCGTGCGTAGGGCGTCAAACTCCGTCAGCATATCCAGCAGCACCGTTTTTCCGTCTGCGCGTGTTTCCAGCAAAAACGAATAGAGCTGTGTTTTGACCAGCGTCAGCGCTTTGCCGTCGCTTAAATCCGCGTCTATCACCTGAATTTCCGGCTTGCTCGGCGCTGTCAAAAAGGGTTCGCCCGTTTCCAGATAATACGCTTCATCCTCCGTGATTTCCATCCCCAGCGAGGCGAAAAACTGCCGAACCTGCTCCCGGCTTTTCGGCTCGGTCAGCGCCTGTGCCAGCGCTTCGACGGTGATTTCCGGCGGATCAAACGGCCGCACATCGTTTAGGCTGCACGAGCGCATCGGCAAAACCATGTACGTTCCGGCCATCGCCAGCCAATATGCCTCCGTGTTCGGCACGGCCAGCAAATCCAACTGCATAAACCCCGTCTGCCCGCCCGCGCGGACATGCGCCCACGACGCCAGCACATGCATGTCGTCTTCCTTGACGCCCATCACCTCGACCGTCGTGCCGTTCGGAATTTCCGCAAGAATCCGCCCGCTTCGGCTCGGCCGATCCCGCAGATTGACGATTCCCCGTCCGCCGGGGTTCGCCACAAGCATCGGCAAAATGCCGCAGGGCACATCGGCCGCCTCTTCCGAAAAAAGAACCTTCTTGCTTCCGTAGCCGTCCCAAATTTGCGCATATCCCTCGATCTGCCCCGCCACGCGGACGTGCGCGTAGATTTCATCTTCCCGCCCGGCCACGCTCTCCATCACATCGACGGGCGTTCCACTGAAATAGGTCATCAGGTGTTCAGAAAACAAATCGGGTTCCGCATAAACGTTCATCACGTCGTATAATTCGCCCCGGTCATAGACCGTCTCCGCCCGCGCGCAGGCGGCGGATACGCACAAAGCGAGCATCAGCAAAAATACCGTCCTTTTCATCGGCTCTCCCCCTTTTGTTCATCTGATACTAATTCGCAGTTAAAATGCTTAACAGAGCG
>ERZ839823.1050-NODE-1050-length-32092-cov-8.437182_pt1 | contig 32092 bp, 36 predicted proteins | sample MGYA00519862_ERZ839823 | MGnify/ENA primary metagenome ERZ839823 (study PRJEB31850, sample SAMEA3708853) | human gut metagenome | biome: human gut; feature: human-associated habitat; material: faeces | place: China | collected 2014 ...
ACTTGGTGCTTCTATCCAGGGTGGTAAACTTGCAGGAGATGCAGGCGCAGGCGATATCCTTCTTCTGGATGTTACTCCACTGTCACTGTCCATCGAGACAATGGGTGGTATCGCAACAAGACTGATTGAGAGAAATACTACAATTCCTACAAGAAAGAGCCAGATTTTCTCAACAGCAGCAGACAACCAGACAGCAGTAGATATCAACGTTGTACAGGGTGAGCGTCAGTTTGCAAAAGACAACAAATCCCTTGGCCAGTTCCGTCTGGACGGAATCCCGCCAGCACGTCGTGGTGTTCCGCAGATTGAAGTTACATTTGATATCGATGCAAACGGTATCGTAAATGTATCTGCTAAGGATCTTGGAACAGGTAAAGAACAGCACATCACAATCACAGCTGGTTCTAACATGTCTGATTCCGATATCGACAAGGCAGTAAAAGAAGCTGCTGAGTTTGAAGCACAGGATAAGAAACGTAAAGAAGCAATCGATACAAGAAACAATGCTGATTCCATGGTATTCCAGGTTGAGAATGCACTGAAAGAAGCCGGAGACAAGATCGATGCTAATGATAAAGCTGCTGTAGAAGCAGACCTGAACGCACTGAAAGATTTACTGTCTCAGACTGCAAATGCAGAAGAGATGACAGATTCTCAGGTAGCAGATATCAAAGCTGCTCAGGAGAAGATGATGGAAAGTGCTCAGAAGCTTTTCGCTAAAATGTATGAGCAGACACAGCAGGCAGGCGGCCAGGCAGGACCGGACATGAATATGGGTGGCGGTGCAGCAGGCAGCACAGATGCAGGAAACAACGATGATGTTGTAGATGCTGATTACAAAGAAGTATAATGTGACATTTCTGTAAAAGCAGAGATTTGCAACGGAAATATCAATAATAACTGTTCAGTGGGAGAGTCTCTCTCACTGAATAGTTGTGTTATAAATAAAACGGGTATAGGATTAAAATCATGGCTGATAAGAGAGATTATTATGAAGTCTTAGGCGTGGACAAAAGCGCCGATGACGCAACACTTAAAAAAGCATATCGTAAGCTGGCCAAGAAGTATCACCCGGATGTAAATCCAGGAGATAAAGAGGCTGAGGCGAAATTTAAAGAGGCAACAGAGGCTTACACCATCTTAAGCGATCCGGAGAAGAGAAAACAGTATGACCAGTTTGGCCATGCGGCTTTTGAAAACGGTGGCGGAGGTGCCGGCGGCGGCTTCGGAGGTTTTGATTTTAACGGTGCTGATATGGGTGATATCTTCGGCGATATTTTCGGCGATTTATTTGGCGGCGGCAGCAGAAGCAGACGTGCCAATAATGGTCCGATGAAGGGAGCTAATCTCCGCGCACGCGTAAATATTACTTTTGAAGAAGCTGTCTTTGGCTGTGAGAAGGAACTGGAGATCGTACTGAAAGACGAGTGCACCACCTGTCATGGAACAGGTGCGAAGCCGGGTACTTCACCGGTAACCTGTCCGAAATGTCATGGAGAAGGTCAGGTTGTTTATACACAGCAGTCCATGTTTGGAATGGTGCGTAATGTACAGACTTGTCCGGATTGTCATGGATCAGGTAAGATCATCAAGGATAAATGTACTTCCTGCCGCGGAACCGGATATACATCTTCAAGAAAGAAGATTCAGGTATCTGTACCTGCAGGTATTGACAATGGTCAGAGCATCCGCATCCGTGAGAAGGGTGAACCGGGTACAAACGGAGGCCCGAGAGGCGATCTGCTTGTAGAAGTAAATGTTGCACGTCATCCGATCTTCCAGAGACAGGATATGAATATCTTCTCTACTGCGCCTCTTACATACGCGCAGGCAGCACTGGGCGGTACTGTACGTATCAACACAGTGGATGGAGAGGTTGAATATGAAGTGAAACCCGGAACTCAGACAGACACAAGGATCCGTCTGAAGGGAAAAGGTGTACCGTCTCTGAGAAATAAGAATGTACGTGGCGATCATTATGTGACTTTCGTTGTGCAGGTTCCTACAAACCTCAACGAAGAAGCAAAAGAAGCACTGCGCAAATTCGATGAGGCGTGTGGTAACCGTCCGAAATCAAAAGATTCTGATGATTTTGAAAAACCGGAAAAGAAGAAAAAGAGTTTCATGGATAAATTAAAAGAGACTTTTGAGGATTAATTATAAAAGAAAATTAAAGAAAAGAGGTTTACCCTCTTTTCTTTTTTTGTATAGTCGTGTATATTGAAGAGTAACGGTAAAAATCAGATGAACAGACAGGAATAAAAGTTTCCTGAGAAATGGAGAGATATTTGACAAAAACAGAGAAGATCGCAGCTTTTCGGGAGAAGTATCTCCCTGTATGGGCAATTTTGCCGCTGATAAGCATTTTTGTATTAAACTGTCTTATTTATTGGGGAAGCGGAGTACTGACAGCAGACAGATATCATTTTGATTTTACCATGTCACTGGACAGGGCAGTGCCGTTAATACCACAGTTTATCTGGATTTATATTCTGGCATTTCCTTTTTGGGCAGTGAATTATATTCTGGCTGCACAGAGAGGAAAAGATGGATTTTATCGGTTTGTGGCAACTGATCTGACTGTTCATATTACATGTTTTATTATTTTTCTGGTTTTGCCAACTACCAATGTCAGACCTGAGATTGCAGGAACTACATGGTCCCAGCAGATGCTTAAGTTTGTTTATCTCATGGATGGTGGAAACAGTCCGTCTAACTTATTTCCGTCAATCCATTGTTATGTAAGCTGGCTGAGCTGGCGCGGAGTCAGTAAATCAGAGAATATTCCAAAATGGTATCAGCATTTTTCACTGATTTTTGCAATACTGATCATTATTTCTACCCAGGTGCTTAAACAGCATTATCTGGTGGATGCCATTGCCGGAGTTGCACTGGTAGAACTGGCGTGGAGATTTTACAGCAAAGGAAACCGCCACGAGATATTCAGACATTTTTTTGAAAAAATAAGTGAAGCATGCAGTCGGTGGGTAAATAAGAATTGACTGGATGTGGTGAGATGCTGCATTATGGGAATAGCTGCAGAGTAACAGAGAATGGGTCAGACATATTTTTGGATGATAATAGTTAATTATATAACATAAAGAAATGGAGACAATTACATGAAGTGGAACCGTTTTACAGTAAAAACGAAAACAGAAGCAGAAGATATCGTTATCAGCACACTTGCAGAAGTCGGCATTGAAGGCGTGGAAATTCAGGACAAACAGCCTCTGACTGAGGAAGACAAGGCTCAGATGTTTGTAGATATTATGCCGGAAGGACCTGCAGATGACGGCGTTGCCTATCTGAATTTTTATCTGGAAGAAGATGCAGACAAAGAAGCAATCTTGAAAGATGTTCGTGAAGCATTAGATGACCTGAAGAATTTTATGGACATCGGGGAAGCTACCATTGAAGAATCTCAGACAGAGGACAAGGACTGGATTAATAACTGGAAACAGTATTTCCACCAGTTCTATGTAGATGATATCCTTATCGTACCGTCATGGGAAGAAGTAAAAGCAGAGGATAAAGACAAGATGATCCTCCACATTGATCCGGGTACAGCCTTCGGTACAGGTATGCATGAGACTACTCAGCTTGTGATTCGCCAGTTAAAGAAATATGTAACACCGGATACAGAGATGCTTGACGTAGGAACCGGAAGCGGTATCCTTGGTATCGTTGCCCTGAAACTTGGTGCGAAACATGTACTGGGAACAGACCTTGATCCATGTGCAGTTCCTGCAGTTGCAGAGAATAAAGAAGCAAACCAGATCGTGGATGAAACTTTTGATATGGTGATCGGAAACATCATTGACGATAAAGCAATTCAGGATCAGGCAGGATATGAAAAATATGATATCGTAACAGCAAATATCCTTGCAGATGTTCTGATCCCTCTGACACCGGTAATTGTAAACCAGATGAAGAAAGGTGCTTACTACATTACCTCCGGTATTCTTGATGTGAAAGAAGAAGTTGTAGTGGAGGCAGTAAAAGCAGCAGGCCTGACGGTCGTAGAAGTGACACATCAGGGCGAGTGGGTTTCCGTAACAGCAAGAAAGGACTGATCCTATGCAGCGTTTTTTTGTGGAGCCTTATCAGATTGAGGAAGAGGCACACCGTATCCACATCAATGGGACGGATGTAAATCATATTAAAAACGTTCTCCGCATGAAATGTGGGGAGGATGTGTGGATCAGTGACGGAGGAGATAAAGAATACCACTGTCAGATTGAAGAACTGGGGGAGGATGAGGTTCTGTTGCATATCCTTTATGCACAGGAGCCGGAATATGAGCTGCCAAATAAAATTTATCTTTTCCAGGGACTGCCGAAAGCAGACAAGATGGAACTGATCATCCAGAAAGCAGTAGAGTTGGGAGCTTTTTCTATAATCCCGGTAGAGACAAAGCGATGTGTGGTGAAACTGGATGTTAAGAAGGCAGCAAAGAAGGTGGTTCGCTGGCAGCAGATCGCAGAGAGTGCAGCAAAGCAGTCCAAGCGAATGCTGATTCCGGAAATCCATGAAGTAATGACCTACAAACAGGCACTGGAATTTGCGAAACGGTTAGATGTAAAACTGATCCCGTACGAACTTGCCAAAGGAATGAAAGAAACCAGAGAAATCCTCAGCGAGATTAAGCCTGGACAGTCTGTCGGTATCTTTATCGGACCGGAGGGTGGATTCGAGGAAGAAGAGGTAGCAAAGGCACTGGAAGCAGGTGCCCATGCGATTACACTTGGAAGACGAATCCTCAGAACTGAGACAGCAGGACTTGCGATTCTTTCAGTTTTGATGTTCCAGTTGGAAAATGAATAACAGAAACAAGAGAGAACAAAAATGGAAGCATATTTTGATAATTCAGCCACGACCCGCTGCTTTGAAGAAGTAAAGGACATCGTGGTAAAAACAATGATGGAAGATTTTGGAAACCCATCTGCCATGCATCAGAAAGGTGTAGACGCAGAAGGGTATGTCAAAGAATCTGCCAGAACTTTGGCACAGATACTGAAAGTAACAGAAAAAGAAATCCTGTTCACTTCAGGTGGAACAGAGTCAAACAACCTGGCTCTGATCGGTGGTGCGCTTGCCAACAAACGAAGCGGTAATCACATTATCACAACTGCAGTAGAGCATGCTGCAGTCAGCCAGCCGGTAGCTTTTCTGCAGGAACAGGGATTTGAAGTGACCATTCTTCCTGTAGACGGGCATGGAGTAGTAAAACTTGACGCATTGGAGAAAGCATTAAGGCCGGATACCATTCTCGTATCTACAATGATGGTAAATAATGAGACCGGTGCGGTTATGCCTGTAGAGAAAATCGGTGCAATGATCCAGGAGAAGTGTCCGAAGGCGCTGTATCATGTAGATGCGATCCAGGCATTCGGCAAATATCGTATTTATCCGAAGAAATGGAATATCCATCTTCTGTCCGTCAGTTCACATAAGATCCATGGACCAAAAGGAGTTGGATTCCTGTACATCAACAGCAAGGCAAAAGTGCAGCCTCTCATTCTCGGCGGCGGCCAGCAGAACGGCATGCGTTCCGGAACAGACAACGTACCGGGAATCGCAGGACTTGGCGTTGCAGCAAAGATGATGTACCAGAACTTTGACGAGAAAGTAGAGCATCTTTACCAGCTCAAAGAGCGCATGGCAGAAGGACTTTCTAAGATTGACGATGTAGTAATCAACGGAATGCCTGTCAGAGAAGGCGCACCGCATATCTTAAGCGTCAGCTTTCTGGGAATCAGAAGCGAGGTATTGCTTCATACCTTAGAGGACAGAAACATTTACGTATCAGCAGGAAGCGCATGCTCCAGCCATAAGAGAAAACCAAGCGCAACACTTTCCGCAATGGGAATGAGCAATGCACAGATCGAGAACACTGTACGTATCAGCTTCTCAGAGGAGAATACATTCGAAGAAGTTGACTACTGCCTGGAAGTTCTGAATGAAGTACTGCCGATGCTGAAACGCTATGCGCGCAGATAATTATTATAGCAATTTAACCGAATCAAGTAAGTCCCCTGCTTCAAGTGCGAAAAGCAATAAGCAGTGGGTGGGGACTTGCTTGTATCAGGAGGAGTGTAAGCTCCTTCTGATAAACTGCGGAGCAGTTATTCGGTTATGAGCAAGTAGCGAAGCGGATTGCGAATATCCGCTTGACTAAAATAAGAGAAGGAGAAACAAATGATATTTCACGCATTTTTGATAAAATACGCAGAAATCGCTATCAAGGGTAAGAACAGATACATGTTCGAGGATGCCCTTGTAAAGCAGATGAACATCGCTCTTTCTAAAGTAGAAGGCGAGTTTGAAGTAAAGAAAGAACAGGGAAGAATTTATGTATTCTGCCCGGAACAGTATGATTATGATGAGACAGTAGAAGCTTTGCAGCACGTATTTGGTATTGTCGGAATCTGTCCTGTAGTGATCTGCGAGGATCAGGGATTCGAGCAGATGGCAAAGGACGTAGTTTCTTATATGAAAAACTGTCATCCAAACTACAGCGGAAGCTTTAAAGTATATACAAGAAGAGCAAAGAAATCCTATCCGATCACATCCATGGAAGTCAGCGCAGAACTGGGCGGCCGCATTCTGGATGAATTCCCGGATGCAAGTGTAGATGTACATGAACCGGATCTGACTCTCTCTGTGGAAATCAGAGACAAGATTTATGTATATTCCCAGACTATCAAGGGCGCAGGCGGAATGCCGATCGGCACAAACGGAAAAGCCATGCTTCTTCTTTCAGGCGGCATCGACAGCCCGGTAGCAGGATACATGATCGCAAAACGTGGCGTTAAAATTGACGCTGTATATTTCCACGCTCCGCCATACACCAGCGAGAGAGCAAAACAGAAAGTTGTAGATCTGGCAAAACAGGTAGCAAAATACAGTGGACCAATCCGCCTTCATGTAGTGAACTTCACAGATATCCAGCTCTATATTTACGATCAGTGTCCGCACGATGAGCTGACTATCATTATGCGTCGTTACATGATGCGTATTGCAGAGCATTTCGCAAAAGAAAGCAGATGTCTCGGTCTGATCACTGGAGAAAGCATCGGTCAGGTTGCCAGCCAGACCCTGCAGAGCCTTGCAGCAACAAACGAAGTCTGCACACTCCCTGTATACCGTCCGGTTATCGGATTCGACAAACAGGAAATCGTAGAAAGATCCTGGGAAATCGGAACCTATGAAACATCCATTCAGCCATTCGAAGACTGTTGTACTATTTTCGTGGCAAAACATCCGGTTACCAAACCAAACCTGAACGTGATCCACCGTTCTGAAACAAAACTGGAAGAAAAAATTGACGAACTCATGAAGACAGCGCTGGAGACTGTTGAGATTATTGAGATTGATTAATATCGATTACAAACATTCGGAATCTGCTGACGCTACTTCCTTATGTTTGAACTTGAAACTCTGGTATACAAAAAAAGAGGAACTGGTAAACAGTTCCTCAATGACTGCGAAAAAATTATTCTGTAACGTATTTGTCTACGATTGCCATAACGGTATCAAGAGCAGCGCCATCAGCGTGGACGTTTAAATCGATTGGTTTGGATAAATCAAGGCTGAAAATACCCATGATAGATTTTGCGTCGATTACATATCTTCCGGATACTAAATCGAAATCGCAGTCGAATTTGCTGATTTCATTAACGAACGCTTTCACTTTATCGATAGAGTTCAGTGAAATTTTAACTGTTTTCATTATGAGAACCTCCCTTAATAATAGTTATTTGCTGACCTGATTGTCTGTCAGCTTACAGTTTTCATCTTAACGGCAGAGACAATAAAAGTCAAGGTGAAAACGGATAAAATTTCCAGAAAGATTTAGTGAAAATGTAGAACAGTGCTAAAATATCAGACTGTTTTGTAGAAAATGAACAATAACTAAAGCGAAAATAAAATCTATTCTGTAAGCATATAAGTTTTCGAAATGTCAGCATGTATACAAAGTCCAGACTACAGAAAATGAGTATGCAGGTATAGAATTATAAAAACAGAAAAATCAATTAGGAGGAAAGAATGGGAAAAAAAGTTGCACTTCACAACTTAGGATGTAAAGTAAACGCCTATGAAGTAGAAGCCATGCAGCAGCTTCTGGAAGAAGCGGGCTACAAGATCGTACCTTTTGAACCGGGGGCTGATGTATATTTAATTAATACCTGTACAGTAACCAACATTGCAGACCGTAAATCCAGACAGATGCTGCACAAAGCAAAGAAAATGAACCCGGATGCTATCGTGATCGCAGCCGGATGTTATGTACAGACAGATGAAGGGAAACTGGATAAAGATGAGGCTGTAGACCTGATCCTTGGAAACAATCAGAAGGGAAATATTGTCCAGGTACTCGAGGAATATGAGCAACAGCACACCAAACAGAAACATGTGCTCAAGATCAACCAGACAAAAGAATATGAAGAACTGGCAATTGATCATACAGCAGAGCATGTACGCGCATATATCAAAGTTCAGGACGGCTGTAATCAATTCTGTACTTACTGTATCATTCCTTATGCAAGAGGTCGTGTCAGAAGCCGTAAGATCGCGCATGTAATGGATGAGGTTCATGCACTTGCAGCAAAAGGATACAAGGAAGTCGTTCTGACAGGAATTCATTTAAGCTCTTATGGTGTAGATTTCCCGGCAGAAGAGAAAGAAACACTGCTTTCCCTGATCCGGGCAGTACATGAGGTAGAAGGAATCGAACGAATCCGTCTGGGCTCCCTGGAACCGGGAATCATCACAGAAGAATTTGTGCAGAGCATTGCCGCATTGCCGAAAATGTGTCCGCATTTCCATCTGTCCCTGCAGAGCGGATGTGATACCACACTGGAGCGAATGAATCGCAGATACAGAAGCGCAGAATATGCAGAGAAATGCGGGCTTCTGAGAAAATATCTGGGAAATCCTGCACTTACCACAGATGTGATCGTTGGTTTTCCGATGGAAACAGAAGAAGATTTTCAGGATTCCTATAATTTCGTAGAGAGCATTCATTTTTATGAAACTCATATTTTCAAATATTCCCGCCGCCATGGAACAAAGGCTGCAGCCATGTCCGGACAGCTCACTGAAGCACAGAAAGCAGTCAGAAGTGACAAGATGCTTGCTTTAAATGAACAGCATGCGAAAGAATATGAGAAATCCATGCTCGGCGGTGAACTGAAAGTACTTCTTGAGGAAGAAGTAGAGATTAACGGAGAGCAGTGGTATATCGGTCACAGTATGGAATATATTAAAACAGCAGTGAAAAAACAGGACAACTACAGTGTAAATGACATCATTACTGTAAAAGCTGAAGAATTCCTGGAAGAACATACATTAACAGGTGAGGTTCTGGGAGTAGAATAGTTACAGTTCACTTCATTCTCAGCGGAATAGTGGTGTGTGAGTTACTGTTCACACACCACTATCCCGCGAGGTGTTTTGGCATGAATATGCCAAAATCCCGAGACATACAAGCCAAAATTCCATTGCCGCAGGCAATCTGGAATGAATTTTGGCTATGTTACTGAGAACGGAGTGAACAGTAACGTGTGTGAACAGTAACGAATAATCATCAATAAATTTGCGGTTGCACAATACGTGAAATTATATTAAAATATAGAAGAAAATATGTGTATTGTATACGAAATTTGCAATACATAGCAAAGCAGAATTACTAAGAAGGCTTTGCGACAATAAATCAGGTAAGGACGTGAATAAAATGGCAGAGAACAATCTGGGTAATACCCAATATTTCAGAACAAAACCAGACCAGGAGCTTCAGGTAAAAGAAGTTCTGGATCTCGTTTACACAGCAATGGATGAGAAAGGATACAATCCGGTCAATCAGATCGTTGGATATATTATGTCCGGAGATCCTACTTATATTACCAGTCACAAGGGCGCAAGAAGCATGATCATGAAGGTAGAGCGCGACGAACTGGTAGAGGAACTTTTAAACGAGTATATTAAGAACAAATCCTGGGAACGCTGATATGAGGATTCTGGGATTAGATTATGGATCAAAAACAGTCGGTGTAGCCATTAGTGATCCGCTGGGGATCACCGCTCAGGGTGTAGAGACGATCTGGCGTAAACAGGAGAACCACCTGCGCCAGACACTTGCCCGTATTGAAGAACTTGTTTCGGAATATCACGTGGAGAAGATCGTGCTTGGATATCCGAAGAACATGAACAATACGATTGGAGAACGTGCCCAAAAATCACTGGAATTTAAAGAAATGCTGGAGAGACGTACAGGTCTTGAAGTGATCATGTGGGACGAGCGTCTGACAACAGTAGAAGCCAATCGTACTTTAATGGAAGCCAGTGTGCGCAGAGAGAACCGCAAGCAGTATCTGGATCAGCTGGCTGCTGTTTTTATTTTGCAGGGATATCTGGATTCCCTGTCCTGTTAGGAGATTAATAAGATGGAGAAAATTAAATTTCAGCTTGAGGACGGAACAGAAGCGGAGTTTTATGTAGAGGAGCAGACCAGGATCGGAGGAGTTGCATATCTTCTGGTATCTGATTCTCAGGATGATGAGGCGACAGCCTATATTTTTAAAGACGTGTCAGAGGATGACAGTCAGGAAGCCTGCTATGAAATGGTCGAGGACGAGGATGAGATGCAGGCTGTTTTTAAAGTATTTGAACAAATGTTAGATGACGTAGACCTTGAAATGTAGCATGGAGGTGTAGTATTTGAGTAACGAAAATAACAACCAGTTTAATAATGAAGCGCGTGAAAATCATGACGGACAGTTCGGACATGGTCAGAAGAGGCCATACAACAGACCGAAGAATTATAAATATAAACCACAGCACAGAAATTCTTATGGAAGAAAACCAATGCAGGACCGCAAGGCTCCGGCAGATAAAGAGAAGAACGGAATACAGGTACCATTTAAGGCTGCGATAAAGAATTCTTCCCGCAGACCGAAGAAACCAACATCTAAATTAAAGATCATTCCTCTGGGTGGTCTGGAACAGATTGGAATGAATATCACAGCATTTGAATATGAAGACAGCATTGTTGTGGTAGACTGTGGTCTTGCTTTCCCGGAAGATGATATGCTCGGAATTGACCTTGTCATTCCGGATGTCACCTATTTAAAAGAGAATATTTCCAAAGTAAAAGGCTTTGTGATCACTCATGGACATGAGGACCATATCGGTGCGCTGCCGTATGTACTCAAAGATGTAAATGTCCCTGTTTATTCCACGAAGTTGACCATTGCCCTTATTGCAAATAAGCTGAAAGAGCATAATATGACCAATACTACCAAGTTAAAGGAAGTAAGGCATGGACAGGTCATTAATCTTGGTGATTTTTCAATTGAATTTATCAAGACAAACCATAGTATCCAGGATGCATCTGCACTTGCAATCTATTCTCCGGCAGGCATCGTAGTGCATACCGGTGACTTTAAAGTAGATTATACTCCTGTATTCGGAGATGCTATTGATCTGCAGCGTTTTGCAGAGATTGGAAGAAAGGGAGTACTGGCACTGATGTGTGACAGTACTAATGCAGAGAGAACAGGATTTACCATGTCTGAACGTTCTGTGGGACATGTGTTTGATAATCTTTTCAATGAATATAAGACAAACAGAATCATTATTGCCACTTTTGCATCCAATGTAGACCGCGTACAGCAGATCATTAACACAGCTTATCGTTTCGGACGCAAGGTTGCAGTAGAGGGCCGCAGTATGGTAAATGTTATCACAACTGCAGCAGAGCTTGGATACCTTCGCATTCCGGATCAGACTCTGATTGAGATCGATCAGGTTAAGAATTACCCGGATGAACAGGTAGTGCTGATCACAACAGGAAGTCAGGGTGAATCCATGGCAGCTCTTTCCCGTATGGCTGCAAACATCCATAAGAAAATAGTGATCAAACCGAATGATACTATTATTTTCAGTTCCAATCCGATTCCGGGAAATGAGAAAGCGGTATCCAAGGTTATCAATGAGCTTTCCATGAAGGGTGCGAAGGTTATTTTCCAGGATGTCCATGTTTCCGGACATGCCTGCCAGGAAGAAATCAAGCTGATCTATTCTCTGGTAAAACCGAAATATGCAATCCCTGTTCATGGTGAATACAGACATCTGACCGCACAGAAAAATGTAGTTGAGGAACTTGGAATCCCCAAAGAGAATATCTTTGTCCTTGCATCCGGAAATATTCTGGAGCTTGACAGCCAGAGTGCACAAGTAACAGGCACTGTACACACAGGAGCAATCCTGGTAGACGGACTTGGTGTAGGAGATGTAGGAAATATCGTTCTTCGTGACCGTCAGCATCTTGCAGAAGATGGAATTATGATCGTTGTGGTTACGTTGGAACGCCACAGCAATGTGATTCTTGCAGGACCGGACATTGTTTCCAGAGGCTTCGTATATGTGAGGGAATCTGAGGATCTGATGGATGGTGCAAGAGAAGTGGTAGAGAATGCACTGGATTCCTGTCTGGAACGTAATATTACGGACTGGGGCAAGATTAAGACAGTTGTGAAGGATGCGCTCAGTGAATTTTTATGGAAACGTACCAAGAGAAGTCCTATGATCCTGCCTATTATCATGGAGGCATAAAATGGAACCAAATACAATAGAGGAAAGTATTAAAGGACTTCTGGAGGCTATAAAGGAGAGCCCTGAATATCTGGAATTTCAGAAGCAGAGTGATATCCTGAAAAAGAAGCCCGAACTGAAGGCACGTGTGGATACATTCAGGGCAGATAATTATAAAGTCCAGAATGAATGTGATTCCGATAATCTGTTTGAAGTTGTAGAGCAGATGGGAAAAGAATCCGCAGAGCTTCGCAGACACCCGGAAGTGAATGCGTATCTGGATGCGGAGCTTGCTTTGTGCAAAATGATGCAGAGAATCTGTATAAAACTGGGAGAAGGTATTGATATAGATGTCCCGGGAATGTGAGCAGATAAACTGTAAAACAGTTATCCTGCTGTGAGCAGATAACTGAGCGGATGACTTTATCCGCCTGACATACAGAAAGGAAATAGCTTATGAGTGATACCAGAGAACGTGCAGGTGCAGCAGGTGTTGTTGTTGCAGGAACGTTTTTTAAGATCGTACTTTATATATGTGTGATAGTTTTACTTTTCTGGGTAGGAAAGGCTTCTTATCAGTTTGGACATGATGTCTTTAATCAGCAGGCCATGAGTCCCGGAGAAGGACAGGAAGTTACAGTGGTGATCAAGGAAGATACTTCCTTGTACAAGATTGCCAAAACTCTTCAGAAAAAAGGTCTGGTCAAGAGTGCAACGGTATTTTATGTTCAGGAGAGACTGTCCACTTATCATGGAAAGCTTCAGGCCGGAACGTATCTGTTAAGTACAGCATATACACCTAATCGTATCATGGGAATTCTGGCAGGTGATGATGAACAGGAAGGGGTAAGTGATTCGTGATAGTTGACGAGCGGATGCGTACTTATATTAATTCACTGGATATGGGAAATACACCGTTTCTTGAAGAATTGGAGCAGTATGCCATCAGGGAACGGGTGCCGATCATCCGGAGAGAAATGCAGAGCTTTATAAAAATGTTTCTGGCTGTAAACCGGCCGAAGCGTATTCTGGAGGTGGGGACAGCCATTGGCTTCTCCACACTTCTTATGTGTGAATATGGTCCTGAGGATCTTGAAATCGTAACGATTGAGAATTATGAGAAGAGAATCCCCATCGCAAAAGAGAATTTCAGGAGAGCCGGACGGGAAGCGCAGATTACTCTGCTTGAGGGAGACGCAGGACAGATATTAAAAGAACTGGAAGATTCGTTTGACATGATTTTTATGGATGCTGCAAAGGGACAGTATATCAACTGGCTTCCGGATGTGATGCGTCTTATGAAAAATGGCGGTGTTCTCATCTCTGACAATGTGCTTCAGGAGGGAGATATCATAGAGTCCCATTATCTGGTAGAGCGCAGAAACAGAACCATATATAAGAGAATGCGTGAGTATCTGTATGAACTGAAACATAATCCATCCCTGATAACTTCGATCATTCCCTTGGGAGACGGAGTTACAGTCAGTGTGAAACAGGAGTGAACAATATGAGAAAAATAGAATTGCTGGTTCCGGCTAGCAGTCTTGAGGTGTTGAAGATTGCTGTTATTTTCGGAGCAGATGCAGTATATATCGGTGGAGAAGCCTTTGGACTTCGTGCCAAAGCAAAGAACTTTTCCCATGAAGATATGAAGGAAGGAATCGCTTTTGCCCATGAACATGGAGTGAAAGTTTATGTGACTGTAAATATTCTGGCCCATAATTATGATCTGCCGGGTGTGAGGGAATATCTGACAGAACTGAAAGAACTGAAGCCGGATGCACTGATCATTGCAGATCCGGGAATCTATATGTATGCAAAGGAAATATGCCCGGAAATCGAACGCCATATCAGTACACAGGCAAACAATACTAACTATGAGACATATCGTTTCTGGTACAATCTGGGAGCAAAGCGTGTGGTAACAGCCAGAGAGCTTTCGCTTGCGGAGATTAAAGAGATCAGAGAGCATATTCCGGAGGATATGGAGATTGAAACATTCATCCATGGTGCTATGTGCATTTCTTATTCCGGAAGATGTCTGCTCAGTAATTATCTGGCAGGACGTGATGCCAACCAGGGAGCCTGTACCCATCCCTGCCGCTGGAAATATTCCATTGTTGAGGAGAAACGTCCGGGAGAATATATGCCGGTATTTGAAAATGAAAGAGGAACCTATATCTTTAATTCCAAGGATCTCTGCATGATCGAGCATATGGACGATATCATTAACAGCGGAATCGACAGTCTGAAGATAGAAGGCCGTATGAAAACCGCTCTCTATGTCGCAACAGTTGCCAGAACTTACCGCAAGGCAATAGACGACTATATGGAGAGCCCTGAGAAATATCAGGCAAATATGCCATGGTACCAGGAACAGATTTCCAACTGTACTTACAGACAGTTTACAACCGGATTCTTCTATGGAAAACCGGATGAGAATACACAGATTTATGATAATAATACTTATCAGAAGGAATATACGTATCTGGGATTTGCTGAGGCAGTGGATGAACGGGGTTATGCGCAGATCACTCAGAGAAATAAATTCTCTGTAGGTGAGACAATTGAAATTATGAAACCGGACGGACAGAATGTAGCTGTCACTGTGAAGGGAATTTATGATGAGGAAGGCAATTCCATGGAGAGTGCGCCTCATGCACAGCAGAAGCTGTTTATCGACCTGGGAACCGAAATCCAGGTTTACGATCTGTTAAGAAGAGCAGAGTGATTAATAAACGCAGCCAACGTTAAATTTGTTGGCTGCGTTTACTGCATTTGCGGGAAAAGGCCTCGAAGCTTTTGCAGAGCAGTTTTTTCGATCCTGGAGACATAAGAGCGGCTGATACACAGTTTTCGGGCAATTTCCCGCTGAGTTTCTTCCTCCATGCCAAAGAGCCCATATCTGCAGCAGATCACCTGATATTCCTTATCTGACAGGACTTTTTTCAGAGAACGTAGAAGATAGTCGGTATTTTCGCGGATATAGCAGTCTTCTACAATATCTACAGGTGCACTCTCGATCACATCTAACAGATTAATCTCATTTCCTTCTTTATCTGTTCCTATGGGTTCATATAGGGACACTTCTTTTGAATGCTTTTTCTTAGCACGAAAATACATCAGCAGTTCATTTTCTATACATCTGGCAGCATAGGTGGATAACCGGGAAGCCTTCTGGGGATTAAAGGTTGTGACAGCCTTGATCAGTCCGATGGTTCCAATAGAGATCAGATCATCTGTATCCTCACCGGTTCCCTGATATTTTTTGACCACATGTGCTACCAGCCGCAGATTATGCTCGATCAGGATATTCTTTGCCTGAGAATCACCCTCCTGATATTTTTGAAGATAATATTTTTCCTGGGATATGGACAAAGGTTTTTGAAAGGCCTTCAAATCGCTACCTCGAAGGGGATTTCTATATAGTTTATGTCAAGGACAGGGCGTTGGTGCTTTTCCAGAAAATTTTGAGCCTTTTTACAATTTGCAGCGGATGTTTCAAATCTGCATTGAGAAATCAGAATAACTACAGTATAATGGATGAAGAATTTAGCCGAATAAACTGCTCAGCAGTTATCAGGTGTAGAACTACGCAGCGAAGTGGATGATTTTGTCTGCTTAAATACAATATAACAGGAGAAGCACATGAAAATATATTTAGCTCCACTTGAGGGAATTACAGGATATACATACAGAAGGGCACTTTACAATTGCTTTGGAGGGTTTGACAAATATTTTATTCCTTTTATTCTTCCAAACCAGAAAGGACATCTCAGCACCAGAGAAAAGAAAGACATTATGCCTGAGAATAATGAGGGGATGTATGCTGTTCCCCAGATTTTGACAAAGAATGCAGAGGATTTTATCCAGACAGCGGAAACACTGCAGGAATACGGTTATAATGAAGTGAATCTGAACCTTGGCTGTCCGTCAAAGACTGTTGTGACAAAAGGCAGAGGTGCGGGATTTCTGGACAGACCGGATGAACTGGACAAATTCCTGGATGAGATTTTCCGTAAATGTGATATGAAGATTTCCATCAAGACTCGATTGGGCATGGATGATCCGGAAGAATTTGAAGATCTGCTGACGATTTATAATAAATATCCACTGGAAGAGTTAATTGTTCACGCAAGAGTGCAGAAAGACTATTACAAAAATACGCCACGTCTGGAAACATTTGGGGAGGCGGTGGAGCGGGCCAAGAGCCCGGTTTGCTATAACGGAGATATCGTCACAGCAGAGGACTGTACCAGATTACAGGACATGTTTCCGACCCTGGACTGCATTATGACAGGCAGAGGAACACTGAAGAATCCTGCACTTGCCAGAGAGATCCGTGGCGGTGCACCTGCGTCAAAGGAAGAAATCCGCAGATTTCATGATATGATGTATAATGAATATTGTGAAGACCTGTCCGGAGACAGAAATATCCTGTTTCGTATGAAAGAATTATGGTCTTATCTGGCACCTATGTTTACAAACAATAAAAAATATGCCAAAAAGATTAAGAAGGCTGAGAAATGTGTGGTATATGAAAATGCAGTCAGAGAATTATTTGGCTGTGAACAGTTAATTGGAGAAGTGGAAAATGCGGATATGGAAAAAAATACTGGATCATTATAACAGCTGAAAGATATAGAACTCACAGTATTTCGATAAAAAGTAACTGATTAGTATCTTTAAGGTTGCAATATTTTTTATTAAGAAGGAGAAAAAAGAATCCTATGAAATCTCATGTATTTCAGATGAAATATTTCTTAGCAGGCATCTATATTATCTGTGTTATATTTACCTGCTTTAACGCCAGGTTTTATCATACGCCTCTGGCGAAGATATCTTCAGTAACAGAAAAGGAAACAATGAGCAGAAAAGGAACCAGGGATGCAGAAGAGTATTATTATACTCAGAAAATTACAGCGCGTATATTAAACGGTACCCATAAAGGGGAAGAGATTTCTATTTCTAATGAATATACATCGTCTCAGGTTCAGAATCAGAAATATCACAAAGGAGACACGGTCCTTTTAAGCGGTTCAAGGGAAAATCCAGGGAAATCCATACGTTCCATAAAGCGTGATGGTTATCTGGCATTGTTGGCAGGTGGTCTGTTTTTTCTTCTGATCTGTATTACAGGAAAACAGGGATTCTATACGATCATATCGCTGATATTGAACACAATTATATTCGCGTTTGGATTTCAGGCTTTTATGAAAGGGGAAAATATCTTAAATATCTGCAATGTAATTGCTTTTCTTTTTTCGATAACAACTCTGATCTGTCTGAATGGGATCCACAGAAAAACATGGGCTTCTGTTATTTCAACCATATGCGTACTGTTTCTGATCATGGCATTATTTGAATTTTCTATTCAGTTTTTTGGAGATTTGGATTATTCTAATCTGGAATATCTGGGGAGTATGAGTAATTCCGCTGATATATTCTGGACAGATATTATGCTGACAGGACTTGGAGCTATCATGGATGTAGCTGTAACTATTAGTGCTGCAACAGGGGAAATTGTCCGGAAAAATCCAGATGTTTCTCTGAGAAAATTAATACATTCAGGACGGGAAATCGGATATGATATTATGGGAACCATGATAAATGTGTTGCTTTTTGTTCTGGCAAGCGGCATGATTCCTATGTTTATCCTGAAAATGAACAATGAGATCAGGTTTATAACGATTATACGATATCATATTCCATATGATATCTGTCGTTTTCTGATTGAAAGTATAGGAATTGTACTGGCAATCCCTGTATCTGTTTTTATTTCTTCTATTATCATGAAACTACCATTTCTGAAAAGGAGCGACAAAAAATGATAATTTTTCTTGCACTGGTGTTGATTATTTTAATGATTCTGATTGGTGGGGAGCGCGGAGCAGTTTCTCTTATGACATTGGCCGGTAATATTGTAATTCTGTTTATTTCGATTCTTCTGATGTCCATTGGTTTCCCGGCTCTGCTTCTGATATTGGCAGCAGGGGCAGGAGTCTGCTATAATTCCCTGTTCTACCAGAATGGAAACAATCCAAAGACACGGGCGGCTTTTCTGGCTACCTTGCTTGTGATGCTGCTTTTATTTATTCCGATTTATCTTATTATATGGAGATCAGGAAGCTATGGACTGAATGAGCTTCAGCTTTCAGAAGATGATTTTATGTATTATTACAGTACGGATATCCATATTAATATGCTTCATGTGGCAGTTTTTGTAACTGTTTTCAGTACTCTTGGAGCGGTTATTGATACTGCTTTATCTGTAACTTCTTCTGTATATGAAGTCTGGACACATAAAAACAGCCTGACAGCGAAAGAACTTACTTCTTCCGGCTATCAGGTTGGAAAAGAAATTATAGGAACAACTGTAAATACGCTGCTTTTTGCTTATCTTGGAGGCTCTATTCTGTTATTTGCCTATGTTCAGACACAGCAATATAACCTGGAAATTATTCTCAATTCCAAATTTCTTTTCCAGGATGTTGCAATCATGCTGTCTGGGGCGATTGCCTGCCTTTTTACAGTACCGGTATCAATCAGATGTGTGATCCGCCAGATCCATCATGCTGCATCTGAAACAGATCACAGCTGATCAGACCTGTTTTCACAGTCTTTGCAGATTCCATGAAGCATATCTCCGCTGCACTGCAGACGGAATCCATGATCCCGGAACAGATGCTCTTTTAACCGAATCAAGTAAGTCCCCTGTGGGGATTGCGAATATCCGCTTGACTTCTATCAAAGAGGCTGTTGATTTTGTGAATTCAGCATCCAGACAGCCGTACAATGTAGATTTGTCCAGAGAAATTTACAATGTAGATGCAAAATCAATTCTGGGAGTTCTGGTACTGGGCCTGGGAAATATGATGGAAAGTGTGATATGATTTGAATTACAGAATATATACAAGGAGGAATTTATATTATGTACGATAAATGTGTGGTGTTAAATGCAAAGAAAATGAATTTTGATGGGAAGCTGGATTTTTCCATTTTATCTTCTGATGTTACCGTATATGATGATACAACAGAACAGCAGCTGACAGAACGTATTCAGGGTGCAGATATCATTGTAACAAAGGAGATGCTTGTGAGTGCAGAAATGATACAGAGATTCCCGGAATCTGTCAAACTGATCTGTGAGGCAGGTACAGGATATAATAATATTGATCTTGAGGCAGCAGGACAGAGAGGGATTACAGTCTGCAATATCCCGGCATATAGTACAGAACGTGTGGCACATACTGCAATCATGATGATATTAAATCTGAGTTCTGCAATGCAGGTACAGATGAAGATGCTGGCATGTGGAAACCATGACAATTTTACCAGAAATCTTCAGGTTCCACATGTTGAAGTAAATGGTAAAACACTTGGCGTTATAGGTGCCGGACATATTGGAAGGAAAGTCATGCAGATCGCGCAGGCGTTGGATATGAACATACTTGTGCATAGCAGGACACCAAGAGAGGATGAGAAAGGCATCCGCTATGTATCGCTTGAGAAGCTGCTTAAGAATAGTGATTATGTTTCCATGCACTGTCCATTGACAGAAAGTACAAAACATATGATCAACAAAGAGACTTTATCACTTATGAAGCCATCGGCGTTTATTATTAATACTTCAAGAGGTGCACTTATTGATGAGGCGGCTCTTATAGAAGCATTGGAAAAGGGTACGATTGCAGGAGCCGGACTTGATGTTCAGGAAACCGAACCACCTGAAGAGAACAGCCCTCTTTATACTATGGACAATGTCATTTTGACCCCTCATATGGGATGGAAAGGACTTGAAACGAGACAGCGGTTGGTTTCCATTCTGGCAGACAATATAGAGAAGTTTATGGAAGGAAATCCTATCAATGTTGTATCAGAATTATAGGATCTGGAAAAATAGGTTATAAAAAAGTCTGTAAATCAGTATCAAGGAAGGAAAAATATACCAATGAAAAATATATTGATTATTTCAAGCTCGCCAAGAAAAAAAGGAAATTCACAAATCCTTTGTGAGCAGTTCAAAAAAGGGGCAGAAGCAAAAGGACATCAGGTGAATATCGTACGTATCATGGAGCAGAATATAGGCTTTTGCAGAGCCTGCGACGGCTGTATGAGAAATGGTGGTACCTGCGTATTAAAAGATGATATGGCTGAAATACTCGAAATGTTTCAGAAAGCAGATGTACTTGTACTGGCTACTCCGGTTTATTTTTATGGAATCAGTGCCCAGATGAAGACCTTTATTGACCGTACTTATCCTATCTGGCAGCATCTTGGTAAAAAAGAAGTTTACTACATTATATCGGCTGGTCTGGGTGAGGACATTATTGAAAGATCACTTGGTGATCTGGATGGTTTTGTAGAACATCTGGAAGAATACAGAATCGCAGGAAAGATATATGCGACAAACGTGATGGATGCTGGATTAGTCAGGAATCAAAGTGTTTTCAAAAAAGCTTATGATATGGGATATTCTATTTAGCTTTTCACCTTCCTGGAGTTTTTATCAGATGAAAGTTCCCAGATTTGTTGGAAAAATTTCATTGCGTATTCAGGGACTGTGTGTTTATAATGAGTATATAGTGAAAGACGGAATATTTTCATAAAAATGGGAGTAGTAAAGAATGAGTGTACAGACAGATTGTGAAATGTTATCTGTTCAGGCAATGGAAGCATATGCCAGAAAATATCATGTTTCAGGAAATGATGTAGTTGAGCTATTTCATAGGAATCAGGTTTTTGAAAAAATGATGATCCAGCATGAATACCTTCATCAGATAAGTTTCGAAGAAGCATTTTGTTTACGAATATTTGTTTGAAGAAAACTCAGTATTAAATGTAAAAAGATTTGATGCTTTGAGTGAAGAATGGATGGAATTTATTAAAGAAAATAGAAGTAAAGGTGGACTACAGCACAAATATGACGTGATAATAGGTCCGGTTGCAGATGATAATACAATGGAGACTGTTCATTTATATACAGCCAATATTTTAACTGCATCAGAAGCTATAGAAAGGCTACGGTATAATAAAGTAAATAATTAGGTGTCGTTTCACACAGAGAAGGCATTACAGTACTTGCAGTTGACAAGGAGGGATTCTTATGCCAGAAATGATTTATAGTTTTAATGGAAAAGATATCACTATGAATGTATGTATACAAATAAGGGATGTATTAAAATTATTGCAACAACATTATCACATTAGTTTCGAGAAAGCAGCACTGAAATTTTACAAATCAGAAACGTATAAGACATTGCAGGAAACAGAAAATGGATTATGGGCAGAATATATAGCTGACAGGTATTATGAGGAAGCCGAAAGTAATTCAGTTGCCGTTTAATAACAAAATACAACAGTTATTAAATCTCTTAAAGCTGGTGAAATCTCAATCGGGACTTAAGGAGGTATACACAATGAGAAAATGTGAAAAGTGCGGAGAAAACATGAAATTGGATTTGAGACTTAAAGTTAACGGCGGTGGTTATGGGATTGTTGTTCGTGTAGATGAAAAACACAAGGCAACAACTATAGATGATGTTAGAGTTGCGGTCTGCCCAGAATGTGGATATACAGAAATGTATTTAGAAGATTTAACGAAATTGAAGGATTAAGAGACCACTTCAAGTTTGTCCAATTAGAAAGAAATTATTTTACAGAATCATTATGCCAGTGTACGTTAAATGTGTACTGGCTTTTTAATTATATTTATAAATGTGACATACATCACGGAAAACGACAAACTTTTTCATTATAATACAAAAGGAAAGCAAGACAGGAGTAGTTTATTATCAAGACTGCAAAAGTTATGCCAGTGAGGTTGATACAATGGGACAGATAACAATCAGGGAATTGGGGAATATGGATTTTTTCAGAGAAATACCAAAGGACATTCTGCAGAATCTGCTTAATGAAAGTAAGATTGTTTCTTATAAGAAAAAGGAAGTGATTTTTCATTCACGCAGCAGAACAAAAACAGTGTATTTTGTGTATTCCGGAGAAGTGATGCTTTATAATCTGACAAAGCACGGAAATCGAAAGGTGATTTTTATCCTGGGAAAAGGACGGCTTTTAAATCAGAGTATTGTAAGTAAAAAACCCAATGCACTTTTTTGCGAGGCTGCCTGTCCGGTGCAGATACTGGAAATTGCAGAAGAACCATTCCTTCATCTTATGGAGCAGAGTCATGATCTGACAAGAGCTGTTCTGAGAGAATATGAAAGAAATCTCTGGCGAATGGGCCATCAGTTAAAAAATACGACCGGGAACATGCAGATGGAGCGAAAAATAGCTGCAAAATTGTGGAAGCTGGGTCGTGATTTTGGTGTGGATACGGAAGACGGAGTGATGATAGATATTGATCTTACCATTACCCTGATGGCAGATTTGGTTGGAGCACCAAGGGAAAATGTATCCCGTGCCTGTAAGGTCCTTACAGACAGAGGTCTGATCCATTATGGTAATAAGCGATTTACACTGATAGATTTTGAAGGTCTTGCAGAATTCTATAAAATGTGATTATAAGAAAGGGGTATCTGATGGGAAAACGTTTCAACAGTGATGAGATGCATAAGGTTTTTGAAATTCTGCAGGAATCCTATGATGTGTATGGACCGAGAATTTACCAGGGAACAGGCTGTTTTTCAGATACAGATGTAATTCGTTATGGACGGTTGGACAGTTGGGAAGAACTTGTCTGGGATCAGAAGTCGGATTACAGTTTTAAAGAAGCATTGTTTCCAATCTCAGAGACGATTCTTTATTTTACAGAGAATGAGATGAAAACAGCAGACGGAGCACCGAGACAGAGACTGATTTTTTTGAAAAGCTGTGATTTTCATGCTCTGAAACGTCTGGATGAGATGTATCTGAAAAACGGTGCAGAGGATTATTATTACAGAAGAATGCGGGAAAATACAGTTTTTGCTGTGATGGGTTGTAAGGAATCCGGCAAAAACTGTTTTTGTGTAAGTATGGGCACAAATCGTTGTGAAGAATATGATATGTATATTTTTCAGGATGAAAAGGGCTGTTATGTGGAACTGAGATGCAGAGAACTGGAAGAATTATTATGGGATTATGGACAGAATGTTCAGGAGGAACCGACTTTTGTGGAAAAGAATGAGGTTCATGTAGAGGTTCCGGAGAAACTTCCGGATACAATTCACCAGGATTCCATGTGGCAGGAATACGGCAGCCGCTGTATTGGCTGTGGTCGCTGCAATTTTGTCTGTCCCACATGTACCTGTTTTACTATGCAGGATATTTTTTATAAAGACAATCCAAAGGCTGGAGAGCGCCGCCGTGTATGGGCTTCCTGTCAGGTGGATGGATATTCTGATATTGCCGGAGGGCACAGCTTCCGCCAGAGTCAGGGTGAAAGAATGCGTTTTAAGGTATTACATAAAATTTCAGATTATAAGAAAAGATTTGGATACCATATGTGTGTCGGCTGCGGACGTTGTGAAAATGTGTGTCCGGAGTATATTTCCTATATTGCATGTCTTCAGAAACTGAAAGAAAAGGAGGGAAAATAAGATGGCAAATGAATATATTCCTTTCTTATCTAAGATAAAAGAAATAGTGAAGCATACAGAGACAGAATATACATTCCGTATGACATATGTGGGAGATGTAAAACCAGGGCAGTTTTTTGAAGTTTCTGTTCCTAAATATGGTGAGGCGCCCATTTCTGTCAGTGGTATCGGAGAAGATTATGTTGATCTGACCATACGTAAGGTTGGTAAAGTAACCGGAGAAATTTTTGAATTGAATGAGGGAAGCAGCTTTTTTATGCGTGGTCCTTATGGAAATGGTTTCGAGAAAGAGAATTATCAGGGGAAAGAACTGATCGTGGTAGCCGGTGGAACAGGAGTATCTCCTGTGCGAGGTGTGATCAGTTACTTCGGTGAGCATCAGAATGAAGTAAAAAAATTACATACGATCCTTGGTTTTAAATCTCCGTCAGATATTTTGTTCCGTGAAGATCTGAAGAAATGGGAACAGCAGATGGATCTGATCCTGACGGTGGACTCATCCGATGACGATTCTTATAGGACAGGACTTGTTACAAAATATATTCCGGAACTTGAACCTGATAATATCCATGAGACTGCAGCTATTGTTGTCGGACCTCCGGTCATGATGAAATTTGCAGTAGCAGAGCTTATAAAGCTGGGAATGAAGGAAGAACAGATATGGATCTCGCAGGAAAGAAAAATGTGCTGCGGACTTGGTAAATGCGGGCATTGCCGAATGAATGACACCTATATTTGTCTGGATGGTCCGGTATTCTGCTATTCAGAAGGCAAAAAACTGTTTGATTAGGGAGGAAATCATAATGGATATTAATACAAAGAAACTGAAGAAAAATGCCTTCCGTGTATCAAAGGTTCGTGGGCTTACGGCCTCCAGAGTGCGTGTTCCGGGAGGCTGCTGTAATGCAGATGTCATGCAGCAGGTGGTGGATATTGCCAGAAAATATGGAAACGGACAGATTCATCTTACCACACGCCAGGGATTTGAAATTGAAGGAATCCATATGGAAGATATGGATAAAGTTAATGAGATGCTCCAGCCGATCATAGATAATCTTCAGATTAATCAAAATGAGACAGGCACCGGGTATCCGGCATCAGGAACCAGAAATGTCTGTGCATGTATCGGAAACAGAGTCTGTCCTTTTGGAAATTATAATACAGCAGCCTTTGCGAAGAGAATTGAAAAGGCGATATTTCCTAATGATCTTCATTTTAAAATTGCACTTACAGGCTGTGCCAATGACTGTATCAAGGCGAGAATGCACGATTTTGGAATTATCGGTATGACAGAGCCGCAATATGAGCCGAATCGTTGTGTTTCCTGTGGTGCATGTATAAAAGGCTGTGATAAGCTATCTGTGGATGCGTTAAAGATGGAAAACTACAGGATTGTGCGCAACGAAGAAAAATGTGTGGGATGTGGAGTCTGTGTGACAAAATGTCCGACCAGAGCATGGACCAGAAGTGAAAAGAAATACTATCGTCTGACACTTATGGGACGAACAGGAAAGAAAAATCCACGTCTGGGAGAAGATTTTCTGATCTGGGCAGACGAAGACACCATCATCAAAGTTATCCTGAATACCTATAAATTTGTGAAGGAATATATTGATCCCAATGCGCCTGGCGGTAAGGAACATGTGGGATACATTATTGACCGTGTGGGTTTTGCAGAATATAGAAAATGGGCATTGGACGGTGTAGAGCTTCCACCGGAAACAATCGTGAAAAATAATATTTACTGGAGCGGAATACATTATAGATAATTTCAGGGAAAAGATAATCAGAATCAATAAAGCCGATGCGGGATTTTTGAATACTGCATGGGCTTTATTGGTTTTACAGAGGTTTTGAAAATTTGATTTTTACTGGTTTATCAGGACTTGTCATTCGAGATGTCGGTCAGGAAACAAGATGTTACGTTACTGTTCACTCCGTTCACAGTAACGTAGCCAAAATTCATTCCAGATTGCCTGCGGCAATGGAATTTTGGCTTGTATGTCTCGGGATTTTGGCATATTCATGCCAAAACACCTCGCGGGACAGTGGTGTGTGAACAGTAACGATGTTACCTTTTGTAGATAAAACGATTTTGATCAGATTGAGAACTTTTTGTTTTTCTGATATAATTGAGAAAAACATTTGGAAAGAACGAGAGCGTTGGAATGCTTCTTGTCCGAAAGGCAAGAAGGTGAGGAGAAAGCAATAATGAAAAATCTTAGATTAAAAGAAGTATCTATAAAAGATCTTGATCAGATCAGGGCACTGTACTGGAGACTTTTGGATAGTTCTCCGAAATATGGTCAGATCCTGCAGTGGAAAAAGAATATATATCCAAATGATGACGATTGGAATTCTTATATTGTAAAAGGTGAAATGTACTTGATTTTGCAGGATGTGGATGTGATTGGTGCAGTAGCGGTAACTAATGCGCAGTCAAAAGAATATAGAAAGATCCACTGGAAAGTTAAGGCTGATGATCAGGATGCAGCGGTGGTTCATCTGCTGATGGTTTTACCTGAATATCAGGGAGATGGAGCGGCAACAGCAGCACTTGATGAAATCATCAAGCTGGCTACAGACAAAAAGAAAAAGGCAGTGCGACTGGACGCAATCGGAACTAATGTGCCAGCACAGAAATTGTATGAAAAATACGGCTTTGTTAATTGCGGAACAGCACAGGAGTATTATGAAAGTACCGGAGAAACAGAATTCGTATTTTATGAATATGCACTGGCGAAGTAGCAGCCATATATGGAAATAAAAAGTATTTACTAGTCGGGCACTGGAGGATAAGCTCATGAAATGCAAAAGGGTAATTATAGGTATCACCATCGGAATAATAGCAGCGGTGCTCTGGAGTGTTGTTTTTATAAACTCATTAAACAGCATGGCAGGAATTGGAATCGGAATATGTTTGGGTATATCGTTTGGTATATCTGGCAGTCTTATTTTTTCGAAAAAAGATAAAGATAAGTGATAATATAACTTGTTGGTAGGGACAAGATATAAGAAAACAAATATAAATTTAAGTAGGAGATAGTTATGGCAGAAGAAAGTCTGTTTTCTGGAGAATCAAAGAACATTGAATATAAAGTTGCTGTACCTAAGAAGAGTGAAAAATATATGAAGACAGTAGTCGCTTTTGCCAATGGTAATGGCGGTAAAATTGTATTTGGTATTGATGATAATACATTGGAAATAGTGGGAATGGATGAAGATAATATATTCAAAACCATGGATGCTATTACAAACGCGATATCTGATTCTTGTGAACCACGTATTCGACCGGATGTTACATTACAGACTGTAAATAATAAAACTGTTATTGTTGTTGAGATATTTCCAGGGGCGATGCGTCCGTATTATATAAAGTCAGAGGGAATGACAGAAGGAACTTATATGAGGGTATCTGGAACAACAAGACCAGTAGAAGGATATATGCTTAAGGAATTAATTCTGGAGGGACAGAATCGGTATTTTGACAGTGAGACATGCAAAGATTTGAAGATTACAGATGAAGACATCCAGAATCTTTGTGAGGATGCAGCCAATTATACAGTGCGGTCTTTTTAAAGGAAAAGATAGAGCCTATTTTGTGGATCGCAGAGAATTTGATGGTCCAATTCAAAATCAGGTAGATATGGCTTATCAATATGTATTGGAAAAGATTAATATGGGCATGCAGATTCATGGCATTTATCGTCAGGATGTGTATGAATTGCCCACAGACAGTGTACGAGAGTTGATTGCAAATGCTGTGGCACATCGCAGTTATCTGGAATCTGGAAATATACAAGTGGCAATATTTGATGATCGTTTGGAAGTGACTTCACCAGGAATGCTGTTAAATAATGTTTCAATCAAGAAAATGATAGAGGGATATTCTAAACCGAGAAATCCGGCTATTGCAAATGCATTTGCATATATGAAAATTATTGAAAAATGGGGAACTGGCATTCCAAGAATATTCCGAGAATGTACGGAATATGGTTTGCCTGAACCAGAACTTATTGATTTTGATGGTGACTTTCGGGTGAATATGTATCGGAAGTCTTTAATAGGCGAAAAACAGGTTACAGATGTTACAGAAAAAGTTACAGGTATCGAAGTAAAAATATTAGAACTAATATCGAATGATCCGGCCATTACTACTTCAAAGTTAGCAAATATGCTGTCTGTTACAAGAAAGACAATTTCTACACATATGAAAATTATGAAGAAAAATAATGTGATTGAAAGAATTGGTTCTGATAGAAAAGGTTATTGGAAAATCCTCTGATTTTGCCAGTCAAAAACCTTAAGTTTCCGCAAAATAGGTTTTGTTTGTGGTAAGCATCATTAGATGCTCCATAAGGCCTAAAACAGTACCAGATTCTTTTCTGAAAATTGTGATTTGGATCTTGATATGGGAAATGTAAATCTCAATTGGAAATTGTCGAACTGACACATTAGAAAGGTGATTATATGAGTTGGGTAAATATACAGTACGAAAGTAATTTGAGAAAAAAAGATAAAAGGGATGGGATGAAAGCTCTTGCAGTTTACTGCTTAATTATGTGCAGTGCTTTCTTTCAGGGCTGGCTTTATACAACAAATACAAATATTTTTGTGCTGAATTTATCGCAGATTTGGATTCCTTTGATTTTGACTGCAGGCTTCTTTTGGTTCTTTTACTGTAGCAAAGAGAACATTAGAAGTATTGGAATTAATTCTGATAATATATGGAACAGTATAGGACTTGGTTTGGCAGGCGGTTTCTTACTGCTTACTATACAGACAGTATTATTTATGATTCAAGGTAAATCAATATCGTTTACCAGCCCTCAATTGTTAAATTGGGTTATATTTCTATTTGCTGCTTTTGAAGAAGAAGTATTATTCAGAGGATACATACAAACAAGATTATCTGGACTCATAAGCAGTCAGTGGATAGTTGGAATAATCAATTCTGTTCTTTTTTTGTCCATACATTATCCTGTAAGATGGGTCGTATCTGGAGCAGTATCTTTTGATGTATTATCAGCAGTATATATAATATCACTTCTTGCTTTGCACTTCTTTTGTGATGCTGTATATAAAAGGACTAACTGTCTGTGGGGAGCAGTCATACTACATATAATCTATAATGCAGTAGGAGTAATGATTATAATTCAATGAAGTAATTTTTATGAGGTAATTTTATGTGTGAAAATGAAAAAAAGAAATATCATTCCATTGAGATGACAACAGGATCTCTCTGGAAAAATATACTTCTCTTCAGCCTTCCTCTTATGGGATCACAGGTACTGGAGGTTCTTTTTAACTTAAGCGATGTTGCCGTTGTTGGACGGTTTGCAGATTATATGGCACTAGGTGCCGTCGGCTCCACAACTTTGCTGGTTACTCTGTTTACCGGAATCCTTATCGGAATGGGTGCCGGTGTCAATGTCCGCGTAGCTCACGAACTGGGTGCCGGTAATAAAAAAGGCACAGAAGAAACAATCCATACTTCTCTTCTTTTGTGCGCAATCACAGGTCTGCTCGTCTGCGCCATCTGTCTTCTGTTTTCCGGGCGGATGCTGTCTATGATGAACACGAAGCCGGAACTTATTGATCAGGCTATTTTATATATGAAGATCTATTCCCTGGGAATGCCTGCAATGGCCGTATACAATTTCGGAAACGGCGTATTAAGTGCCATAGGCGATACGAAACGACCATTGATCTACCTTTCCATTGCAGGTGTGGTCAATGTTCTTCTGAATCTGTTTTTTGTTATTGTCTGTCATATGGCAGCCGCAGGCGTTGCAACAGCCAGCGCAATTTCTCTGTATATCTCTGCTTCTCTGGTGATGATCCATCTCCTCAGAAGAATCGATGACTGCAAAGTATCTCTGCGTAAGATCTGCCTGCACCCCAAGGCCTGCAAAGCAGTTCTCATGCTTGGCATCCCTACAGGTCTTCAGAACGGAATCTTTGCTATTGCAAACCTGTTTGTGCAGACTGGTGTCAACTCTTTTGATGCAGTGATGGTTTCCGGAAATGCAGCTGCCGCAAATGCTGACTCCCTGATCTATAATGTCATGTTTTCTTTTTATACTGCATGTGCAAGCTTTATCGGTCAGAACTGGGGTGCCGGTAATAAAAAACGAATGCTGAAATCTTATAGAGTCAGCCTTACATATGCCTTTATTTTCGGTGCAATCCTGGGTGGACTACTCCTTGTGTTTGGCCCACAGTTTCTTTCTCTGTTCGCTACGGAACCAACAGTTATTGATGCTGGTATGCAGAGGATTCGTATTATGGCATTCAGCTATGCGTTTAGCTGTTTTATGGATGGCAGTATCGCCGCATCCCGAGGCATCGGAAAAAGTATTCCGCCTACCATTATCGTTATCTTGGGCTCCTGCGTATTTCGTATTGTCTGGATTTATACAGTATTTGCACATTTCCAGACGATTTCATCACTGTATCTTTTGTATATCTTCTCATGGGGAATTACAGGACTTGCAGAAACTCTGTTTTTTGTTGTAAGTTTTAACATAATATATAGCAAGAATTCTCCTTCCTCTATAGGTGGGAGATGAATTGCAAAAAAAACAGAAAAGAACACTTGTTCTGCAATGCGATTCATGGTATAATAGAATCAGTCGATAAGGTAAAAGATCAAAAAAGGACTGTTTTTATGGAAAAAATAGATCACAATGCACATTCAGTATATTTGATGTATTATCATCTGATCATGGTGGTAAAATATCGAAGAAAAGTTATCAATGACCCAATTTCAGAAAGAGCAAAAGAAATATGGGAATATATTGCACCCCGATATGGAATTGTTTTGGAGGAATGGAATCATGATATTGACCATGTGCATGTAATGTTTCGTGCACAGCCTAAAACGGAACTCAGTAAATTTATCAATGCATATAAAAGTGCCAGCAGCAGGCTGCTGAAAAAAGAGTATCCGGAAATCCGGGAAAAACTTTGGAAAGAAGCATTCTGGAGTCAGAGTTTCTGCCTTTTGACGGCAGGAGGCGCACCAGTTGAAGTAATCCGTCAATACATCGAAACCCAGGGAGAGAAAAAGCATTGAACATAGCATATCGTTTCCGGATCTATCCAACAGAAGAACAGAAGATACTTCTGGGAAAAACATTTGGCTGCTGCCGTTTTCTGTATAACCAGATGCTTAATGACAAGATCCGGGAGTATAAAAAGACGAAAAAACTGTTAAAAAATACACCAGCCATGTATAAAAAGGAGTATTCATTTCTGAAAGAAGTAGATTCGCTGGCACTGGCAAATGTTCAGCTTCATTTGGAGAAAGCATATAAGAATTTTTTCCGTGATCCCAAGGTTGGATTTCCACGTTTCAAGTCAAAACATCACTCCAAAAACAGCTACACAACAAATGTAGTCAACGGAAATATTCTGGTAGAAGATAAGCGGATCCGGCTTCCCAAATTAAAATGGATCTCCATGAAAAAACACAGGGAGCCTGCAGAAAACTGCTGTCTGAAATCAGTGACAGTCAGTATGGAGCCGTCCGGAAAGTATTTTGCAAGTCTGCTGTATGAAGGATACAGCTGCGAAAACCAAGCAGCAGATGAAGATTACAGCAATGCCAAAATACTGGGGATTGATTATGCGATGCAGGGGATGGCAGTGTTTTCAGAAGAGATTGAACTTGAAAAAGCAGGATTCTTCAGAAGAAATGAAAAAAGGCTGGCAAGGGAGCAGCGTAAACTGTCGAGATGTGTAAAAGAAAGCCGCAATTATGTGCGGCAGAAAAAGAAAGTTGCCAGGTGCCATGAAAAAATACGAAACCAGAGAAAGGATTATCTGCATAAACTGAGCCGCAGGATCACAGACCAGTACGATATAGTCGCGGTAGAAGATATTGATATGAAAGCAATGGGCCAGTGCCTGCATTTTGGAAAAAGTGTACAGGATAATGGATACGGGATGTTCCG
>ERZ839823.1053-NODE-1053-length-32059-cov-5.092926_pt1 | contig 32059 bp, 25 predicted proteins | sample MGYA00519862_ERZ839823 | MGnify/ENA primary metagenome ERZ839823 (study PRJEB31850, sample SAMEA3708853) | human gut metagenome | biome: human gut; feature: human-associated habitat; material: faeces | place: China | collected 2014 ...
TCCAGAACTCGGCGGCGTGGCGCTGGGTGTTGGAGTTCTCGGCGCGGAACGTCGGCCCGAAGGTGTACACGTCGCCGAACGCCATGGCGAAGTTTTCGGCGTTGAGCTGGCCGGAGACCGTGAGGCTCGTGCGCTTGCCGAAAAAGTCCTTGGAGTAATCGACCTTTCCGTCCGGCGTGCGCGGCGGGTTATCGATATCGAGCGTGGTGACCTGGAACATCTCGCCGGCGCCCTCGCAGTCAGAGCCGGTGATGATGGGGGTGTTCACGTACACAAAGCCGCGGCTCTGGAAAAACTCATGCACGGCGGCGGCGGCGACGCTGCGCACGCGGAACGCCGCGGAGAACAGATTCGTGCGCGGCCGGAGATGCTGGATCGTGCGCAGATACTCGACGCTGTGGCGCTTTTTCTGCAGCGGGTAGTCCGGCGAGGAAACGCCCTCGACCGTGACGGTCTCCGCCTTGAGCTCGAACGGCTGGGGAGCGTCCGGCGTGAGGACGAGCGTGCCCTCGGCAATGAACGCCGCGCCGACGTTCTGGCGGACGATCTCGTCGTAATTGGCGACCTTCTCACGCTCGAGAACGACCTGCACTCCCTTGAAGGAGCTGCCGTCGTTCAGCTCGAGAAAGCCGAAATTCTTCATATCGCGGATCGTGCGCGCCCAGCCGCAGACGGTGATGTGCGCTCCGTCAAACGCGGCGGCGTTTGTCCACAGCTCTTTGATCTTCGTTCGTTTCATAGTTCATTCCTCCCGGATCATCTGCCCTGTATTATAGGCGGACGGTATAACTTTTGCAAGTGCGGAGTTTATGGCGGAGCAGAGCCCCGCCACTACAGGTATTTTTTAAAGCAATCCGTAGGGGCGGGGCTCTGCTCCGCCCTCATTTTCACGACAGTTTCTGCGTATTCCAGAGCGCGGCGTAGAGCCCGTTTTTCTCCATGAGCTCCTGATGCGTGCCGTACTCGCTCACGCCTTCTTTGTCGATGACGGCGATGTGATCCGCGCCGCGGACCGTGGCAAGCCGGTGCGCCACAACGATCGTCGTGCGCCCGCGGCTGAGCTTTTCAAGCGATGCCTGGATCGCGGCCTCGGTCACGCTGTCGAGCGCGCTCGTCGCCTCGTCAAGCACGAGGATCGGCGGGTTTTTCAGAAACACGCGCGCAATGGCGATGCGCTGCTTCTGCCCGCCGGAGAGCATCGCGCCGCGCTCGCCGACGAACGTATCGTACCCGTTCGGCATTTCCAGGATCTCCTCGTGGATGGACGCGAGGATCGCCGCCTGCGCGACCTCCTCGTCCGTCGCACCGGGACGGCCGTAGCGGATGTTCTCGCGCACGGTGTCGGCAAAGAGGAACACGTCCTGCTGTATGATGCCGATGTACCGGTGGAGCGAGGCCTGCGTCACCTTCCGCACGTCCTGCCCGTCTACGAAAACCGCGCCGCCGGTCACATCGTAAAACCGCGGCAGGAGCTGAGAGAGCGTCGTCTTGCCGCTTCCCGACGGGCCCACGAGCGCGAGCGTTTCGCCCGGCGCGATCGTGAGATCCACATGGCGCAGCACCTCTTCGCCGTTCTGATAGTGGAACGACACGTCCCGGAACTCCACGCCGCCTTTTACGTTTTCAAGCTCCTTCGCGTCCGGCGCGTCCTTCACGTCCGGCTCGGCGCGCATGATCTCCAGAAACCGCAGGAAGCCGGAGCTTCCCTTCTGGAACTGCTCAACGAACTGCGTGAGCTTCCGGATCGGCGCCATGAACACCGAAACGTACAGCGAAAACGTGATGAGATCGACCGCGTCCATTTTGCCCTGCATAATGAACACACCGCCGGCGGCGAGCGTTACGAGCTGCATGAGCGCCATGGCAAACTCGGTCGAGGCGTTGAACACGCCGAAAATGCGGTAATAGTTTTTTTTGACCTTTTTGAATTTCTCGTTGGACGTGCGGAACTTGTCCATGGCGTCCTGCTCGTTGGCAAACGCCTTGACGGTGCGGATGCCGGAAACGCCCGCCTCCACCGCGGTGTTGATCTCGGCGGTCTCGCGCTTCACGTCCAGACTGCGCGCCCGGAGCCGCAGCCGCAGCTGCATCACGACCGCGAGCAGCACCGGCAGCAGAAGAAACAATATCAGCGCCAGCTCCCAGCGGATCGTGGCGAGGATGATGATCGCCCCGGCGATCGTGAGCGATGCCTGGATCACGGTCTCCGGGCCGTGGTGGGCAAGCTCGGTGATGTCGAAAAGGTCGGTCGTCATGCGGGACATGAGCTTGCCGGTGCGGTGCTTATCGAAAAAGGCGAACGAGAGCGTCTGCACCTTGGCAAAAATGTCCTCGCGCATGTCCGCCTCGACGCGCACGCCGAGCTCATGGCCGTACACGGTCACGATATACTGCGCGAGCGCGCGCAGCAGATACGCGCCGAGAAGTCCCGCCATCAGCAGGAAAAAGGCTTTGTAGAGGCCGTTCGGCAGCAGGCGGTTGAGCGCGTAGCGCGTGGCATACGGGAACACCAGCTCCGCCGCTACCGCAAAGACCGCCATCACGAGATCGAGCAGCAGCAGCTTCCGGTGCGGGGTATAGTAGGAAAAGAATACCCGCACACTGCCCCGGGTAAAGTCTTTCTTTTTTTTCACGGCCTTCACGCGAGCTTTTCGCGCTCCGCGACGGCGAGCGCGTCGCAGCGGTTGTTCCACTCGTTGTCGGCATGGCCGCGCACCCACACGGCGGTGACGCGGTGCTTCTGCAGAAGCCCGTCCAGCTCCTGCCACATCTCGGCGTTTTTGAGCTCGCCGTCGCGCCGCTTCCAGCCGCGCTTTTTCCAGTCGCGCAGCCACCCGTTATTCAAGGCGTTCACGATATACTGACAGTCGGAATAAAGCTCCACGGCGCACGGCTCTTTGAGCGCCTTGAGCCCTTCGATGACGCCCGTGAGCTCCATGCGGTTGTTCGTCGTGTCCTTTTCGCCGCCGGAGAGCTCCTTGATGCTGTCTCCGTAGCGCAGGATGGACGCCCAGCCGCCGGGGCCGGGATTGCCGGAGCATGCCCCGTCGGTATACAAAATGATATTCTTCATATTTCTCCCTGAATGGTTTGAATGGTTTTCTCTCTTATGGCTTATAGTCCGCGCTCGTAGCGCTCGCGCAGCGTGCGGTACTCCGCCTTGTCGATGATGCCGTTTTTGAGAAAATCGTCGAGCTGCGCGATGCGCTGCGCCTTGTCGTGGGCAAAGTGATCCTCGCCGGTATTGTCGCATACGACGCACGCCGCGTCCGGCATATCCGGCGGCATAGACCGCCGCGGAGGAACGCTGCGCTGCGGCGCGTCCTGCACCTGCGCCATCCGCTCGCCGTTCTTTCCGAGTTCTTTTCCTATTGTTTTAACACCGCGGCGCGCGGCCTTCTGGGTGGAAACTTTTATCAGCGCCACGATGATAAACACGATTACAATAAAAAGAGAACGAGCTTCCATTTACTCCTCCACAGGCGTTTCTGCGTTTTCGGCGGCTTCCTCTTCCTCGCTTGCTTCGCGCTCGGTGCGCGCCATGGCGACGACGTGCGCGCCCTCCGCCGGGCGCATGAGCCGCACGCCCTGCGTGGCGCGGCCGAGAAGCGAGATGCTGCCGGCCTCCATGCGGATGATCGTGCCGTCGTCCGATACGAGAAGGATATCCTCCTCGCCGGTGACCTTCTTCGCGCCAACGATCTCGCCGGTCTTCTGCGTGATCTGGTAGGTCTTGAGACCCTGACCGCCGCGGTTCTGCACGCTGTATTCGCCGATGCGGGTGCGCTTGCCGTAGCCGTTCTCGGTAACGGTGAGCACCGCCGCGTCCTCGTCCGTGGCGCGCACCGCCGCGACGACCTCGTCGCCGTCCTTGAGACGGATGGCGCGCACACCGGCGGCCGTGCGGCCCATCGGACGGACGTCGTTTTCGTCGAACCGGATGGCCATGCCGCCGCGCGTTACGACGAGCAGCTTCTCGCTGCCGTGCGTTGTGAGCGCCTGTACGAGCTCGTCGCCCTCGCGGATGTCGAGCGCGCGGATGCCGTTTTTGCGGACATTGCGCAGCTCGAGCTGCGACATGCGCTTGGTGACGCCGTTCTTCGTGAAGAACATGATGAAATCGTCCTCCTGCAGGCCCTTGCCGCGGAGCATCGCGGAGATCTTCTCCTCCGGCTCGAGAGGCAGGATGTTGACGATGTTCGTGCCGCGCGCGCTGCGCCCGGCCTCGGGGATCTGGTAGCCCTTGCGGACATAGACCTGCCCGCGGCTCGAGAAGAAGAGAAGGAAATCGTGCGTCGAGGCGGTGAATACGCTCTCCACATAGTCCTCCTCGCGCGTGGCCATGCCGCGCACGCCCTTTCCGCCGCGGCTCTGCGCGCGGTACTCGGCGGCGGGGGTACGCTTGATGTAGCCGTTGTGCGAAAGCGTGAAGACGCACTCTTCCTCGGCGATGAGATCTTCCATGTCGATCTCGTCTTCCACATCCTGAATTTCGGTCTTGCGGTCGTCGCCGTACTTGTCGGCAATGGCGAGAAGCTCCTCCTTCAAAACGCCCTTGAGCTTTTCGGGGTCCTCGAGCAGGGAGACAAGATACGCGATCTTCTTTTCCAGCTCATCATACTCATTCTGCAGTTTCTCGCGGTCCAGTCCCTGCAGCGCCTTCAGACGCATGTCAAGAATGGCCTGCGCCTGCACATCGTCCAGCCCGAAGCGCGCCATGAGGTTTTCCTTGGCGTTATCGTAGCTCGTGCGGATGATATGGATGACCTCGTCGATGTTGTCCTGCGCGATGAGCAGTCCTTCGAGCAGATGGGCGCGCTCGCGCGCCTTGCGGAGATCGTACTTTGTGCGGCGCGTGATGACTTCTTCCTGGAACGTCAGATACTCGTCGAGAATGTGGCGCAGGGATAGGATCTTCGGCTGGCGCTGGTTATCCACGAGCGCCAGATTGATGATGGAAAACGTGCTTTGCAGCTGCGTCTGGGCAAAGAGCTTGTTGAGCGCCACCTGGGGGTTGGCGTCGCGCTTGAGCTCGATGACGATGCGCATGCCGTTGCGGTCGGACTCGTCGCGCAGATCGGAGATATCGTCGAGCCGCTTATCCTTGACCTGCTCGGCGATGTTCTTGATGAGCATCTTCTTGTTGACCTGATACGGCAGCTCGTTGACGATGATGCGGACACGGTTCTGTCCGTGCTCTTCAAACTCGGTGCGCGCGCGGATGGTGACCTTGCCGCGGCCCGTGGCGTAGGCGGCGCGGATACCGGCGCGGCCCATGATGATGCCCTTCGTCGGGAAGTCGGGGCCGTGGACGTGGCGCATGAGATCGTCGAGCGTCGCGTCCGGGTTATCGAGCACCTCGACCGCCGCGCCGATCACCTCGCGCAGGTTGTGCGGCGGGATGTTCGTCGCCATGCCGACGGCGATGCCGGAGGAGCCGTTCACAAGAAGCTGCGGAATGCGGCTCGGGAGCACGCGCGGCTCTTTTCTCGTCTCGTCAAAGTTGGGGTCCCAGTCTACGGTGTCCTTGTCGATGTCGCGGAGCATTTCGTCCGCCATGCGGGCGAGACGCGCCTCGGTGTAGCGGTAGGCCGCCGGGGGGTTGCCGTCCACGTCGCCGAAGTTGCCGTGGCCGTCGATGAGCGGGTAGCGCAGCGAAAAGTCCTGCGCCATGCGGACGAGCGCGTCGTACACCGAAGCGTCGCCGTGGGGGTGATACCGGCCGAGCACGTCGCCGACGGCGGTGGCGCACTTGCGGTAGGGCTTATCGCGCGTGAGGCCGTCCTCATACATCGCGTACAGAATGCGGCGGTGGACGGGCTTGAGCCCATCGCGCACGTCGGGCAGAGCGCGCCCGACGATGACGGACATGGCGTATTCAATATAGCTCTTTTCCATTTCCGAGACGAGCTCGGAGGAAACGATATGCTGTTCGGGGAAGGCAATATCTTCCGGCTTATAATCGCGTTTGTGTGCCATTATGCCGCCTCCTTAATAATCCAGATTGACGACGTAGCGCGCCTTGGTCTCGATCCACGCGCGGCGCGGCTCGACCTCGTCGCCCATGAGAACGGTAAATATCTCATCGGCGCGCTGCGCGTCCTCGAGCGTGATGCGGCGGAGCGTCCGGCGCTCGGGGTCCATCGTCGTTTCCCAGAGCTCGTGCGGGTCCATCTCGCCGAGACCTTTGAAGCGGGAGATGTCCACCTTCGCGTCCGGGTTGTCGCCGCGCAGCTCGCGGGAGATCGCGTCGCGCTCTTCGTCGGAGTACGCCACGCGCTGCTGCTTGCCGCGGCTCAGCTTGAAGAGCGGCGGCACGGCGGAATAGACATAGCCGTTTTCGATGAGCGGCCGCATATACCGGAAGAAGAACGTGAGCAAAAGCGTCCGGATGTGCGAGCCGTCCACATCGGCATCGGCCATGATGACGATCTTATGATAGCGGAGCTTATCGATGTTGAACTCATTGCCGATGCCCGCGCCGAGCGCGACGATCAGCGGATAGAGCTTGTCGTTGCCGTAGATCTTATCGACGCGCGCCTTCTCGACGTTGAGCATCTTGCCCCACATGGCGAGAATGGCCTGGAAGCGGGAGTCGCGCCCCTGAATGGCGCTGCCCGCGGCGCTGTCGCCCTCGACGATATAAATTTCGCAGAGGGACGGGTCGCGCTCGTTGCAGTCCTGCAGCTTATCCGGCATCTGGCCGGACTCCAGCCCGGTCTTGCGGCGGACGCTGTCGCGCGCCTTGCGCGCGGCCTCGCGCGCGCGGGAGGCGGAAATGCCCTTTTCCAAGATCTGCTTGGCAACGGCGGGGTTTTCCTCAAAGAACTGCTCGAGTTTGTCGCTCACAACGCTGTCCACCATCGTGCGGATGTCGCTGTTGCCGAGCTTGGATTTCGTCTGGCCCTCAAACTGCGGGTTTTCGAGCTTTACGGAGATGACGGCGGTGAGACCCTCGCGGCAGTCCTCGCCGGAGAGCGTCTCCTCGTCCTTCAAAATCTTTCTCGATTTGCCGTAGACGTTGATCACGCGGGTGAGCGCCGTGCGGAAGCCGGTCTCGTGCATGCCGCCCTCGGGCGTGAGAATGTTGTTGGCGAAGGACTCTATGCGCTCATCGTAGCCGTCGTTCCACTGCATGGCGATCTCGCACATGGAGGTGTCCCGCTCGCCGGACATATAAATGACGTTCTCGTGCACCGGCGTTTTGTGGTGGTTGAGCTCGGTGACAAACTCGCGGATGCCGCCTTCGTAGCACAGCTCCTGCCGCTGCTCCTGCTCGGGGCGCTTGTCCTCCATGATGATGGTGAGACCGGCGTTTAGGAACGCCTGCTCACGCATCCGCTTGAAGAGCACGCCATAGTTATAGACCGTGTCGTCAAACATCTCGGGATCGGGATGGAAGCGCACCTGCGTGCCGTGTTTGTCGGTCTTGCCGACGATCTTCATCTCCTGCGTGATATGGCCGCGGGAGAATTTCATCTCATAGATATTGCCGTTTTTGAATACGCGCACTTCAAGCCAGTCCGAGAGCGCGTTCACCACGCTCGCGCCGACGCCGTGCAGACCGCCGGAGACCTTGTAGCCCCCGCCGCCGAACTTGCCGCCCGCGTGCAGCACCGTATAGACGACCTCGAGTGCGGGCTTGCCCGTCTGCTCCTGAATGTCCACGGGGATGCCGCGGCCGTTATCGGTTACGCAGATGCTATCGCCGTCTTCGATAGCTATCTCGATATGCGTGCAGAAGCCCGCGAGCGCCTCGTCGATGGCGTTATCCACGATCTCGTATACAAGGTGATGCAGACCGCTCGTGCTCGTCGAGCCGATGTACATGCCCGGGCGCATACGCACCGCTTCCAGACCTTCAAGGACCTGGATCTGACTGGCGTCATAGGTATTGGGATTGACTGGTGTATTTTCCGACATGGGTGTTCCTCCATGAGTTTAATCAAAGGATATATTCTCCGCGCGCTTCAAAAGCGTCGCGGTGTTGAGCTGCGATAGATAGATCCGGGTCTTTCCGTCCTCCCGGCAGACGACGAACGATTTGGGGAGATCGTCCGCCACGTTCACGACCTTGCCCGCCTTCTCCGCGGTGCGGAGAGCTTCCCGCGTGATGTGCGAGGAGCTGGCGTTATCGAGATCGCACACGGCGACGATGCTGTCGGTCCGCACGACCGTTTCCGCGCCTAAATGGAGGTACATACTTCGTTTACCCGTCCTTTGTCCATATAAAGTACGCGCCCGCCCGTCATGCGCTCTACGCTCGCCGCCTCGCAGCAGCTCACGAGCGTCTGTCCGCCGCCGATGCGGTTCAAAACAAACTCCTGCCGGGCGCTGTCGAGCTCGGACAAAACGTCGTCGAGCAGCAGCACCGGCGTCTCGCCGGTCTCGGCGAGGAATATCTCCCGCTCGGCGAGCTTCAAGGAGAGCGCCGCCGTGCGTGTCTGTCCCTGGGAGGCATAGCTCCGCGCGTCCGCGCCGTTGATGGTGATCAGAAGATCGTCCTTATGCGCGCCGACGAGACAGAGACCGCTCTCGATCTCCGCGCCGCGCAGCTGGCGCTGCCGTTCGGAGACCGCCTCGTATATCTCCCGCTCCGCCGCCGCGGGGTCTTCCACGGCAGAAACGGTGGTGTAGGTGAGCGTGAGATCTTCCGTGCCGCGGGAAAATTCGCTCTGCACGCTTCGCGCGGTCTCGGCGAGCCTTCTTGCAAACGACGCGCGGTAACGGATGATCTTTGCCGAGCACATACACATTCCGTCCGAGAATACGTCCAGCGTATCGAGAAGCGAGGGCTTTTCCCGCCAGTCGCGCAGAATGCGCGTTTTATTCTCCTGCAGGCGCCGGTATTCGGCGATGAGCGCGCCGTAGCCGGGACGGAGCTGCGTGATGGCGGCATCGAGCATCCGCCGCCGGAGCGACGCCGCGCCGCGGATCATGGCGAGATCGTCCGGGGAGAAGAGGATTGCTTTCAGGCACTGCTCTGTTTCTCCCGCCGAGAGCTTCACGCCGTTGCGCTTCATTGTGCGCGTCCGGCCGCGGCGGAGCAATATTTCCATGCGCTGCTCTCTCTCGGACGCAAAATACTCTCCGCGCACCGCCGCCTCGTCCTTTTCAAAGGCGATGAGCTCCTTATCGTAATATGTGCGGAAGCTCTTGGCGCCGGTGAGCATATATACCGCTTCGAGAAGCGTCGTTTTTCCCTGCGCGTTCGCGCCCGCGATGACGTTCACGCCCGGCGAAAATTCGCACCGGCCGCCCTGCAGCAGACGAAAATTTTCCGTCTGCACCGCATCGACGCGCATCAGCCTTCCGCGCGCAGACGCACGGGCAGGATCATGTAAAGGAAGCTGTCGCCGCCGTCCTCCGGCGTGATGATGCAGGGGGCGCTGCCGTTCACAATGTTGATGCGCAGCGTGTCGGCGGGCGCAGCCTTGAAAGCGTCCATGAGATAGCTGTTGTTGAAGCCGACGATCATGCCGCCGCCGTCGCCCTCGAGCGGGCAGCAGTCCTCCGCGCGGCCGAGCGGCGTGGCGCAGGTGATGGTGAGCATGTTTTCCCCGAACACGCACCGGAGCGGGTTTTTCGTGCGGTCGTCGATGATGAGGCTCACGCGGTCCGTGCAGCGGATGAGATCGGCGCGCTGCGCCTTGAGCTGGATGGGAAAATCGCCGGGAACGGTCTTGCGGAAGTTCAGAAATTCGCCTTCCAGACGGCGGGAAATGAGCACCGTATCTCCCACGGAGAACGAAACGTGCTTGCTGCCGACGGCGATCTTCACCGGCTCCTCGGGACTCATGCAGATCTTCTCGAGATCGGAGAGAGCAGCTCCCGGCACGATGAATTTGAGACTTTCCACATCGCACGTCTCCACCGGCTCGCGCCGGAGCGCCATGCGGTAGCCGTCTACGGCTACCATGGTCATAATGTTGTCATCGACCTCGATGAGCGCGCCGGTGTACACCGGGCGGGACTCGTTCGTGGAGATGGCGAAGCTCGTCTCGGCGATCATGCGCGCCATCGTGTCCTGCGGCAGGGAGAGATTGCTGCAGTAGTCGAGCGACGGAAGGTCGGGGAAATCGTCCGACGCCGTGCCGGAAATATTATAATCGGCGTTGCCGCAGGCGATGTTCACGGCATTATTCTCGTCCGAGCAGACCGAAACGATGCCGTCCGGCAGCTTGCGCACGATGTCGCCGAAGAGCTTGGCGTTGAGCACCACGCTGCCCGGCGCGGACACGTCCGCCTCAAACGTCGTATAAATGCCTTTTTTGAGATCATAGCCCGTGACGCGGACGTTGTGTCCGGCCTCGATGAGCAGACCCTCCATCGCCGGGATCGGGCTTTTGGAAGCGGCGGCGCGGCCCGCGGTGGCAACGGCAAGACTGAGCAGATATTTTTCACAGGTGAATTTCATGGCGATTCCTCCGTTTCTTCCAGAAAGAAAGATAGAATATTTTTTAGAAGCGAGTATCAGTAGAGCAAAAACTTGTGGAAAACTCCGTGAATGCCTTGAAAATCAAGGATTTTGAATGTGGAAAACTTCAGGGGTAATTTTCCACAGTTTCCACATCGGGACGGAACAAAAAAGTTTTGAACATTTATAAACAGTTTTTCCACATACATCTTGTGGAAAACTTTATTTTTGCCGTTATGCCTTGGAATTGATGTTGTAGGTAACGTCGCGGATGACCATGGCAAACTCCTGGCTGGCCTGCATCATGTCTTCGATCTTGCGGATCGAGGCGAGCACCGTGGCGTGGTTTCGGCCCTCAAACTGCGCGCCGATATCGGTGAGCGCCATGTTCGTGAGATTCCGGCAGAGATACATGGCGACCTGCCGCGCCGTGGCGGTGTTCTTCTGGCGGGACTGCCCGCGCAGTGCCTCCTCCGAAACGGAGAAGTACCGCGCCGTTTCCGCGATGATGACGTTCGGCGTGGGGACGTAGGTTCCGACGCGGATCACGTCCTTGATGGCGCGGCGGACGCTTGAAACGGTGATATCGTCCTCCAGAAGATCGCGGTAGGCGGTGAGCTTTTTCACCACGCCCTCAAGCTGGCGGATGTTCGATGTGACCGTCTCGCCGATGAACGTTACAACTTCGTCCGGCAGCACGACGCCGAACTGCGCGGCCTTGTTGCGCGTGATGGCCATGCGCGTTTCGAGATCCGGCGGCTGCACGTCCGCCATAAGGCCCCATTCGAGCCGCGTGCGGATACGGTCTTCCAGCTTGTTCATCTCCATCGGCGGGCGGTCGGACGTGACGACGATCTGCTTTCCCGCTTCATAGAGCGTATTGAACGTGTGGAAAAATTCCTCCTGCGTCTGCTGCTTGCCGGCGATGAACTGGATATCGTCCATCAGGAGAAGATCGGCGCTGCGGTATTTGGCGCGCAGATCCTCGCCGCCGCCGACCTGGATGGCGTGGACGAGATCGTTCGTGAAATCGTCGCCCTTGACGTATACGATCTTCGCCTTCGGATTTTTCGCGTGGATCGCACTGCCGATGGCGAGAAGAAGGTGCGTTTTGCCGAGCCCGGAGTTGCCGTAAATGAAAAGCGGGTTATAGAGCTTGCCGGGGTTTTCCGCCACGGCGATGGCCGCGGCGTGGGCGTATTTGTTCGACGGTCCCACGACGAAGTTATCGAATGTGAAGCCTGCGACCTCCGGGAGCGTATCGTCCGTTTTCGTTTCGGAGATGTAGCTGTCCAGCTCGTCTCCGGCGAGGATCGTCAGCTTGAACTCGGCGGAGAAAAGGTCGCTGAGCGCATCGATGATCGTCTGGGCAAAGCGGGACTGGATAATGTCGCGCTTGAACTCCGTGGGGGTGTGGATGACGAGCCGGTTATTCACGATCTCGACCGGCGTGCAGTCGTCAAACCAGGTGTTCAGCGCCGTGGCGGTCAGATTCTGCCCGAGAACGGCAAGAACGCTGTTCCATATGTCGTTGAGGGAATTCATTCTTTCTCTCTCTCCTTATGATCCGTAAAGTGCCCGGAGACACTATTATCAGCATTATAAAATTATATCACTTATCCACAATTGTGTAAAGATATATTATTATATAATGTATTAGGTATATTTCAATTATATATTATACTATATTGTATTTTGTAAAATAACGCCTCTATTGACTATCCATGCTATTTATTATAGGATAAAAAAGGTTATCTGCACAAACAATGGTGCCCAAAAAGCAACTCTGGCAATGAGAATTTGTGTTTTGCTGCTTCTCTAAAATGCTCTTTCTCGTGCAGAAGCCGCTTGCCTTGGCCAACGAAACTGTGCCCGGCGAAGGACAATTCCAAGATAAGACTTGGAAGAAAGTCATCGAAGAAATTCTGACGAAAAACGATATTTCCGCAGACAAAATCGCGCTTGGCAATAAAAATATAGTGACGGAGGAAGATCCTTTTTTTTACGGCGACACCCATAAAGGCCGGTATGCCTGCAGAAAAAGAAAGCCACGTAAGAAAGGAAGAAGAAGAATGATATCGATTATTGTTCCTTGCTACAACGAAGAGGAGGCTCTCCCGATATTCTATCAAGAATGCAGCGCGGTTCTTTCTTCCATGAATGAAGCGTACGAATTGCTCTTTGTGAACGACGGATCAAAGGATGGAACGCTTTCTATTCTCAAAGAGCTATCCGAAACGGATGCGTGCGTGAGATATCTTTCCTTTTCCCGCAACTTCGGTAAGGAAAGTGCTATGTTTGCCGGTTTCTGCAACGCCAAGGGAGATTATGTGGCGGTGATGGATGCGGATATGCAGGATCCACCGTCCCTTCTTCCCCAAATGCTGGAGATCCTCCGTACTGGTGAATATGACAGCGTGGCTACACGCCGCGTTGACCGTGCGGGCGAACCGCCGCTCCGAAGCTGGTTCGCCCGGCAGTTTTATAAGCTTATCAACCGGATCTCCGACGCGGATATTGTAGACGGCGCACGCGATTTTCGTTTGATGCGCCGGGAAATGGTCGAAGCCATTTTATCCATGAGCGAATATAACCGCTTTTCCAAGGGCATTTTCGGTTGGGTAGGCTTTCGTACATACTGGTTGCCGTATGAAAACGTGGAGCGCGTCGCTGGGCAGACAAAATGGAGTTTCTGGAAACTTTTTAAGTACGCGGTGGACGGCATTATCAACTTTTCGCAAACACCGCTGAGCGCTATGTTCTGGTTCGGTATGGGTATGGTGGCGGTCTCAATCCTTGTGCTGATCTTTCTGGTCGTTCGGCGTGCCGTCTTCGGCGATCCGGTAGCGGGCTGGGCGTCCACGATCTGCGTCATTATTTTCATCGGCGGAATGCAGACGTTCTTTCTCGGCGTTATGGGGCAGTACATTGCCAAAACCTATATGGAGACAAAGCATCGTCCGCATTACATTGTATCCGAAACAAACGTGGAAGAGCCGCAGAAGATCCGCTAAATGGAGGGGGACACCATGAAAGAAAAAAAGAGGTTGTGTTGGCTCCTTCCTGTGGTGATACTGCTGCTTGCAGCAGTCGGTTGGTTTTTCTGGAAGTATACCTTTGTTGACGGAACCGTCACAGCGCGCAGCGCCGATACCATCGATCTGCGCGGACGGGAGATAAGCGAGAAAAAGCTGCGGACGATAGAAAGCAGGTTTCCGGACGCGCACATTCTCTGGGACGTCACTGTCGGCGGAAAGAGCTTCGACGGAGAGAGCGAAAGCATCGTAACGGCGGATTTCACCACGGAGGACATTCCGTCTTTTGCACGGCTGAAAAATCTCAAAGAAGCTGATGTGAGCGCCTGCAGCGATTTTTCCGCCATTCTCGCGCTGCAAAATGCCTTGCCCGAAGTGCGGGTACACTGGACAGTCCCTCTCGGCGAGAAATGCTTCGACGGGGAGAGCGAGAGCATTGCGGTTCAAGACGCTTCGGCGGACATGCTCCGCACCGCGATTACCCGTTTGCCGAAGCTCCGAACGCTCGTTCTCACGGACAGCACGCTTTCGCCTGCCGATCAGCTCGCCCTTACAGAAGAATTTCCGTCCATGCTCTTTTCCTGGGACGTGAAGCTCGCAGGCCGCACTATACCCAGCAATGTCACGGCGCTCGATTTTACCGGCACGCCGCTCACAGAAGAGGATCTCTCCGAGCTTTCTGCGGCGCTACCGCTTTTTTCAAACGCGGAGAGCGTCAAGCTCACGGACTGCGGTCTTTCCGAACACATGCTGCGTGATTTTTCTGCGGCGCACCCAAATCTTCTTACCGAATGGGAAACGCAGCTCTTTGGCGTGAGATTCTCGACCGCCGCCGAGGAGATCGATTTTTCGGATGTCCCTCTCACCGTGGAGGACGCGGCGCAGATTGAGACCATGCTTCCCTATCTGCCAAAGCTTAAAAAGGTCGTGATGCTGCGCTGCGGCATATCGGACGAGGATATGGATGCGATCGATCTCCGGCACGAGGACGTGCAGTTCGTGTGGATGGTGCAGGTCCGCCGTTGGGGCCTTCGCACGGACCGGACGTATTTCACAGTATACAACAACGATTATGAATTCCCGGAGGATAACCATTCCTTTGCCGCTCTCCGATACTGCCGCGATATGATCGCCATCGATCTCGGCCATCAGAAGTTTTACGACGATCCCGACATGTTTGAAAACTTCCCGGATCTCCGGTATCTTGTCGTGAGCAACAGCCAGTATGAATCGCTGCCCGCGCTGAAATATCTCAAGAACCTTGTGATGCTCGAAATGTTCTGGACGAACACCTCGGACATAACGCCGCTCCGGGAGCTGACGAATCTGCGCCATCTGAACATCACCTACAAGCGCGTGCGCGACGCGGAGGCCGATCTGGACACGCTCATGCACATGACGTGGCTCGAAAGGCTCTGGATCAGCTACAACATGTACCGCGACGATCAGATCGAGGCGCTCAAGGCGGCGCTGCCGGATACGCAGGTGCAGGTCATCTATACGACTGACTGCGTTTCGCAGGGCTGGCGCAACGGCTCGGAGGAGTATTTCAATATGCGCGACGCGCTGCATATGTACTATCTTGACGACGACAGCAACCATGTCTATATCAATCCGTATACCAACCAGCCGAGCCAGTACGACGATACCGACCCGTTCCGGTAAATACAAGGAGTAATTATGAAAAATCTTGGAAAATATCTGGACGAAAGATCGCTGCCGCGTCTTGGCGTGCTGCTGTGCTTCAGCGCGGTGTTCATGCTGTTCGCCTCTCCCTACACGACGCCGCTCAACGCTTACTACGGCTACGATTCCGCGGTGTTCATGTCGTTCGGTAAGGGCATCACGCACGGGCTGCGGCTCTATCTTGATCTTTACGACAACAAGGGGCCGATGATCTTTTATTTCAACGCCCTCGGCTATCTGCTCGGCGGGCGCACGGGTCTTTGGATATTGCAGGTCGTATTCATGACGTTCGCCTTTGAGCTTTCTTACCGGACGGCGCGCCTATTCACCGGAAGGGGGACGGCGTGGCTTTCGGTGCTTGTGCTGCTGTTCCTCTACTGCGGCACGGTCGGCGAGGGGAACATGACCGAGGAATGGTCGCTCGTGTTTTCTCTGCTGCCGCTGTGGCTCTCGCTCCGGTTTATCAAGACCGGCGCTCCGGCGTACCGGCATCCGAAATGGTACAGCGTGATCTACGGCGTCTGCTTCGGCGTGAATTTCATGATGCGCGCGACGAATGCCGCCATCGTCTGCGGCGTGCTGCTCGCATTCGCTGTGCTGCTCTGCCGGGAGAAAAAATTCGGCGCGCTGCTGCTGCACATCGTGCTCGTGCTCTGCGGCGCGGCGCTTGTCATCGGGCCGTTCGCTCTGTATTTTGCGCGGATCGGCGCGTTCGACCGGTTTATGTATGCGAGCTTCCTTCACAACTTCCACTACGCCGCCGGCGGCGCCGCCGCCAAGACGGCGAAGGACTGGCTGATGTATTTTGCCCGCGTGTCCATGGTGCCGGTCGTGATATACTTCGCCGTGCGCCAGATGAAAAAAGGCGCCCTGCCGCTCGGCAGCGCGCTCGTACTCATTTACTCCTGCGTGTTCGGCGCGGCGGTCGCCGTGCTCGGATACAGCTACAAGCATTATTTTCTTATCCTCACCCCGGCGCTCGTGCCGGGCTTCGCCGTGTGCGCCGAGGGTGTCCGCTCCATGGCGGCCGGAAAGAAAGCGGCGGAGCGCTTGTGCGCGGCGGTGCTCGTGTTCTGTCTGCTGCCCTATGCGCCGCAGGCGGCCGTCCACGCCGGTAAAAGCATCCTCTTCAACTTCTGCGGGTATCTGGACAGCGAGAAGGAGGCCATGAGCGAGATACGCGCGTGCATCGACGCCGATCCCGGCGAGGTGCTCGCATACGATATGCGTGCAAACGTATATCTCTATCTGGATGTGGATCCTTGCTTCTGCCACGCCATGACGCAGGATTGGATGAGTCAGGATTCACCGTTTATTGCCAAGGAGCTGGACGAATATCTGCGCAAAACGCCGCCGAGGTGGATCGTGTCCGACGCCTCCGAAAACATGCGCGAACGGCTGGAAAACACTTACGGCTACACGCTGTTCCGCGTGTGGGACAAGGGTGGCTGCCCTGCGCTATATCTCCATGAATGAGTCCGGCAGCGCTTTACACACATTTTACAACGCCGCGGTAACGGATTTTACACCCTTAACGTAGAATACTCCCCGACAAGAAAGTCGGGGAGTTTTTCTTATTTATGAAGAAAAAGGTTTTGGAAAATATCGTAAAATGGATCTTCCTTCTCTGCGGCATCGCGGCGGTGGGATTCGTGCTGTGCATCTGCCTGTATCTTGTGATCTCCGGTGTACCGGCGATCCGGGAGATCGGGCTTTGGAATTTTCTTTTCGGCGAGACGTGGAACGCGCCGACGAATGAATTCGGTATATTGCCGTTCATCCTCACGAGCATTTACGGCACGGCGGGCGCGCTGCTCCTCGGCGTGCCGCTCGGCCTTTTCACGGCGGTGTTTCTCGCCAAGGCCGCCCCGCCGCGCATTGCCGCCGCGGCGCGCAGCTGCGTGGCGCTGCTCGCGGGCATCCCCTCGGTCGTGTACGGTCTCGTGGGCATGACGGTGCTCGTGCCGTTTGTGCAGAAATCGTTCTCCCTCTCCTCCGGAGCGTGCCTGCTCACGGCCATTCTCGTGCTGACGGTTATGATCCTGCCGTACATCGTGTCCGTTTCGGAAACGGCGCTGCGCGCCGTGCCGCGCGAATATGAGGAAGCCTCTCTCGCGCTCGGCGCAACGAAGGCGGAAACGTGGTTTCTCGTCTCGCTCAAGGCGGCGAAAAGCGGTGTGATCGCCTCCGTTATCCAGGGCACGGGCCGCGCTGTCGGCGAAGCGATGGCGATACTGATGGTGGCGGGCAACGTGGCGAATATGCCGTCGCTCTTTGCCTCCGTCCGGTTTCTCACGACCGCCATCGTCTCCGAAATGTCCTACGCCGCCTACGGCTCCCTGCAGCGCGACGCGCTCTTCTCCGTGGGTCTGGTGCTGTTCCTCTTCATTCTTCTCATCAACGCCGCGCTGCGGCTTCTCAGCGAAAGGAGCGCCAAGGCATGAGAAAGCTCCGGGATATTTTTCTGAAAGCAGCCCTTATCGCCGCGGCGGTGATAACAGGCGGTATTCTTCTCTTCCTGATCGGGATCATTGTAAAGCGCGGTCTGCCGCAGCTGAGCTGGTCGTTCCTCACGACGGCGACGAGCTATCTCGCCGGAACGACCGGCATCCTCCCCAACATCTGCAACACGCTCTATCTCATTCTCATCGCCATGGGCGCGGCGCTGCCGCTCGGCGCCGGCGCGGCGGTGTACATCACCGAATACGCGGAAAATCCCCGCGTCGTGCGGCTCATCAGCTTCGCCGCCGAAACGCTCACGGGTATCCCGTCCATCCTCTTCGGTCTCATCGGTATGCTGTTCTTTATTAAGCTCGGCGGGCTGAAGCAGGGCGTTCTCGCCGGCGGTCTCACGCTCGCGCTCATGGTGCTCCCCACGGTCATGGCGAACACGCGCGAGAGTCTGCTCGCCGTGCCGAGAGCTTACCGCGAGGGAGCTCTCGCGCTTGGCAGCGGCAAGTGGCACATGGTGCGCACCGTCGTGCTGCCGAACGCCGTGGACGGCATCGTGACCGGGTGCATCCTCTCCGTCGGCCGCATCACCGGCGAGAGCGCGGCGCTTCTCTTTACCGCGGGATTCGGTCTGCGGCTGCTGGGATTCAAGGCGGCGCTCGAATCCTCCTCGGCGTCGCTTTCCGTGGCGCTGTATCTCTACGCAAGCGAGCAGGGCAAGTTTGATATCGCCTTCGGCATTGCGGCGGTGCTGCTCGTGCTGACGCTCGCGCTCAATCTTCTCGCCTCGCTCACGGCGCGCAAGGCCGGAAAGGAACGGTAAAAATTATGGAACCCATTCTGCAGACCAAAAAGCTCGACCTGCGCTACGGCGCATTTCAGGCGCTCTACGGCATCGATACGGACATTTTTCCCAACGAGATCACGGCGCTCATCGGCCCCTCGGGCTGCGGCAAGTCCACGTATCTCAAAACGCTCAACCGCATGAACGATCTTGTGCCGGGCTGCAAAATTGACGGCGCGGTGCTCTTCCACGGCCACAACGTTTACGGTGACAAGATCGACGTTACGGAGCTTCGCAGCCGCATCGGCATGGTGTTCCAGAAGCCGAACCCATTCCCGATGAGCATTTACGACAACATCGCCTACGCCCCCCGGCTGCACGGCGTGCGCGGCCGCGCGGAGCTTGACGAGATCGTGGAACGATCGCTCAAAAGCGCCGCCATCTGGGACGAGACGAAGGACAAGCTCAAAAAGAGCGCGCTTGGTCTCTCCGGCGGACAGCAACAGAGACTGTGCATCGCCCGCGCGCTGGCCGCCGAGCCGGAGGTGCTGCTGATGGACGAGCCGACGAGCGCGCTCGACCCGATCTCCACCGGGCGCATCGAAGAGCTGGCGCTCGAGCTCAAAAAGACGTACACCATCGTCATCGTCACGCACAATATGCAGCAGGCCGCGCGCATCTCGGATAAGACGGCGTTTTTCCTGCTCGGAAAGCTCGTGGAGATGGGCGATACGGCAAAAATATTCAACGAAGCCGAGGACAGCCGCACGAGAGATTACGTACAGGGAAAATTCGGCTGATACAAAAAAAGCTCCCTCTGACGAGGGAGCGGAACGAGACAAGACGGAGAGAAGGTTGTAAACCCCTCAGTCAGCCTTGCGGCTGACAGCTCCCCTGTTAGGGGAGCCAAGTCCGTCGAAAAACTTACTTGCCTCCCCTAACAGGGGAGGTGTCAAAACCGGAGGTTTTGACGGAGGGGTTTTCCTCATAAAGAGGAAGATCCTTTTTTATTTTTATACCGCCGAGACCTTGCGCTTGATGTCCATCGCTACGGCGGAGGCTTTCTCGGCAATATCGCCGAGCGTATCGCCGCAGGGGATGACCGTGCATTCGTTCACCTCAAGATCGCGCTGCACGAGATACGCGTCCGCAAGCTCCTCTGCGGGCAGACGCAGCACCGGCACGCCGCGCGAGGAGAAAAGCAGCGCCTTGTCCGGCGACACCTTGCCGCAGAACACGAGCCGCGAAGAGCCGGAGAGCGCGTCCAGATCGGCGAGAGAATCGCGCAGTCCCGGCGCCATGACCGGGATAATGCCCGCCATGCGCGCGATGGCCAGTGTAGCGGAGGGGCCTGTGCCGGACGTCGATCCGCCGCCGACGAGCGCGGGGATCTGCGAGCGCGTGCAGCTGCCTCCGCTGCGGCAGAGCGTGTCCATGTCCTGCTTGGAAAGGCCCGCCTTGAGCCGCCCGTTCACGATGCCGACGCAGCACGGCACGCAGTCGCGCCGGTAAAACGCCTGCTCGCACTCCTGCAGCGCCTCCAGATTGCGCGGGTACGGCAGCTGCATGAAAAATCCGGTCTCGATGGCGATGATCGGCGTTCCTGCCTTGAGCGACGCCAGCACCGGCGGACACATATCCAGATATTTGCTTGCCATAGAGATTGCCTCCTCCATATTCAAGCCTCCCTTGTGTAAAGGGAGGTGGCACGGCGCGCAGCGCCGTGACGGAGGGATTGTCGTTTTCCGGAGAATACAATCCCCCAGTCAGCTCCGCTGACAGCCCCCTTTGCACAAGGGGGCCTTTTTTCAATCAATTATCATAGCGTAAAAGCGCAAAAAATGCAATACCGAGGAAAATTCCCGGGTTGTTCATGCATTTGTCATAACTCCACGCTATAATAGGAAAAAAACTTGGAGAGGAGCGGCAGGTATGAACGAAAAACCCACGCGCGATCGATCCGTCGGATTTACCGACGCAAGCTATATACGGCAGGACGACGCGCCGAATATGCCGCGCTGCTACTCTTTTTCGGAAGAAAAATCGTCCGGCACGAAGAAAACGGTCTCGCCGCTGCGCGTGGGCGCGCTGTGTCTTGCCTTTTTCGTGCTCGGCTCGCTGCTCACCACGGCGTTTTCCGATGCGGAAAAGCCTGTCGTGAATACCAAAACCGCCGTCCCCACGCCTTCATCGGAGACGGTCCAGACCGGCGGGGATATTTCCGGCGCCGCGGCGATCTCCGCGGCGGTCCATGCCGATACGCCCCCCTCCGCAACGAGCGCGCCCACCGGCGAGCGCCCCTATCTCGGCGTGATCGTTCAGACCGTGAGCTGCGCCGCGGCGGAGTATTATAACGGCTCGGACAGCAACGCCATGGTCCCCGGCGTGCAGATCTACGCCGTGGAGGACGGCGGACCGGCGAGCGTCGCGGGACTTTGCAGCGGCGATATCATCATCCGGCTGAACGGCGCGGACATAGCCACCGCCGCCGATCTCACTGCCGCGGAAAACGGTCTTACGCCGGGCAGCAAGACGATCCTCATCGTTTACCGCGCGGGCGAGTACCGTGAGGTGCCGGTCGTGCTCGGCGAGCTGCCCGACGAGGACGGCGAAGAGGACCACGGCTGGTGTGATTTCGATAACGCCTGGTAATCAATTATACAACAAACCCCTAAACCCCTGCGGCAAGACCCACCTCCCCTCGATAGGGGAGGCAAGAAAGATTTCGGATAACGGACTTGGCTCCCCGAATGGGGGGCCGGCACGGCGCAGCCGTGACTGAGGGGTTCTGACCTCCCCACATTCTGGGGAGGCTTTTTTCTTGCAAACGACACGATAAAGGTGTATTCTCTATACTTATGGACGCCATAATCAAAGCCATAGGAAAAACACCCTCCCTTGCTACCCTCCCCCTGAGGGTCGAGGAGGGCTATTTGCCTGCCCTTTTGACCCAATCGGGCGGCGCGATGCGCGCTCTCGGCGCGGCGATGCTCCGCCGCGAGACCGACCGGCCCATTTTCGTTCTCTGCACCGACGAGACGAACGCTGGAACGCTCGCCGCCGATCTTGAGGCGCTGCTCGGCGAGAGCGTTGTGCAGCTCACGGGACGGGATCTCGCGCTGCGCGATATCGAGGTCGTATCCCGGCAGGAGGAGCAGCGGCGGCTGCGCGCGCTCGACGCGCTCTATGCCGGCGCGGGCGTCGCGGTATGCACCGTTTCCGGCCTTCTGCAGCGCACGCTGCCGCCGGATATTCTGGAAAACGCCGCCTTTACGCTCCGTCTCGGGGAGGGCGAGGGCCCCGAAGCGCTCGAGCCGCGCCTGCTCGCGTGCGGCTACCGCCGCAGCGACATGGTGGAGGGCCCCGGCCAGTTTTCGCGCCGCGGCGGTATTCTTGACATCTTTTCCCCCGGCGCGGAGCGCCCCGTGCGCGCCGAGTTCTGGGGCGACGAGATCGACTCCATGGGCTTTTTCGACACCGACACGCAGCGCCGCGCGGAGAATATCGAATCCTTCCGTGTGCTGCCCGCGTGCGAATCGCTCGTTGATCCCAGCCGCGCCGGGAGCATCGCCAAGGAGCTTCTGGGCCGCGCCGCGCGCGCCGAGCGGCGCGAGCAGACGGAGCTTGCGCGCCGTCTCCGCCGGGACGCGGAGCTTATTTCCACCGGCGCGCCCCTGCCCTGGAGCGACCGGTATCTCCCGGAATTATACAGTGAGTATTCAACGGCGCTCGATTTCATCGCGCCGGACACTATCGTTTATATTGACGCGCCGAACCGCTGCGCGGAAAAAGCGAAGGACATTTCCGACTCTCTTGCGGACGATCTGAAGATCCTGCGCGAAGGCGCGTTCCCGGTCGCGGAAACCGGCGATTATCTCCTGCCGTGGAAGGACGCGTGCGAAAAAATCGCGGACTTCGCTGTCGTGATGGCGGACGCCTTCAGCGCAGGGCGCTATCCCCTCTCCCCCCGGTCGGTGCTCGATACGAATGTCCGCCAGCTCCCGAGCTACGGCGGCAGCGCGGAAACGGCGCTTGCCGACGTGCAGCGGTATCTTGAAAACGATTTCCGCGTCGTGGTGTTCGCCTCGGACGACCGCCGGGCGGATGTGCTCGCAGCGATGCTCGAGCGAAACGGCATACCGCCGCTGCGCGGCTTCCCGAACGGCACTCTGCCGCCGGAGGGACGGGCCACCGTCGCGGTGGGCGCTCTCTCCGCGGGTCTTGAAGCGCCGGAGGCGCACCTTGCCGTGCTGACCGATACGCAGATCGCCGCGGGCGCGCTGCGAAGCCGCAAGCGCCGCCGCGCCATGGCAGACCGCGAGAAGCTCGGCTCCTGCGCCGATCTCTCGGTTGGCGATCTTGTGGTGCACGAGCACCACGGCATCGGGCGCTTTGCCGGTATTTTCAAGCTGCCGGTGGACGGCGTGGAGAAGGACTACATTAAAATATGTTACGCCGGGTCGGACAGCCTGTACGTTCCGGCGACACAGCTCGACCTTGTGTCGAAATACATCGGCGGCGGCGAGGACCGCCCCGTGAAGCTCTCGCGCATGGGCGGCGCGGAGTGGAAAAAGACGACGAGCCGCGCCAAGGCCGCGGCAAAAGAGCTCGCCGCCGAGCTCACGAAGCTCTATGCCGCGCGCGCCCGCACGCCGGGCTACGCCTTCGCGCCGGACAGCCCGTGGATGACGGAGTTTGAAGAGGCGTTCGGCTACGCCGAAACGGACGATCAGCTCCGGTGCATTCAGGAGATCAAGGACGACATGGAAAAGCCGGTTCCGATGGACCGCCTGCTCTGCGGCGACGTCGGCTACGGCAAAACGGAGGTAGCGCTCCGCGCGGCGATGAAGTGCATTTTAGACGGCAAGCAGTGCGCGATCCTTGTGCCGACCACGGTGCTTGCCCGCCAGCATTACCAGACCGCGATGCGCCGCTTTTTCGGCTACCCGGTGGAGATCGCGCTCCTGTCGCGCTACAGCACGCCCGGCCAGAAAAAGGACATTCTCAAAAAGACGCTCGCGGGCAGCGTCGATCTTCTCATCGGCACGCACAGCCTGCTGCAGAAGAGCGTTGCCTTCAAGGATCTCGGCCTTCTCATCGTGGACGAGGAGCAGCGCTTCGGCGTGTCGCACAAGGAAAAGCTCAAGGAAATGTCGAAGGGCGTCGATGTGCTGACGCTCTCGGCAACGCCCATCCCGCGCACGCTCAATATGGCGCTCTCGGGTCTGCGCAGCATGTCCACCATTGAGGAGCCGCCGCGCGACCGCCAGCCCGTGCAGACGTTCGTGATGGAGCAGGACGAAAAGGCCGTGTGTGACGCCATCCGGCGCGAGCTTCTCCGCGGCGGGCAGGTATACTATCTCCACAACCGTGTGGAGAACATCGAGCATGTGGCGCTGCGGCTGCAAAAGCAGCTCGGCGGCGGTGTTTCCGTCGGCGTGGCGCACGGCAAAATGGACGAGGAACAGCTCTCCCGCGTCATGGACGATATGGTCGAGGGGAAAATTCAGGTGCTCGTCTGCACGACGATCATCGAGACCGGCATCGATATCCCGAACGTCAACACCCTCATCGTGGAGGACGCCGACAAGCTCGGCCTTGCCCAGCTCCACCAGCTGCGCGGGCGCGTCGGACGCAGCGCGCGGCGTGCGAGCGCGTATCTGCTCTACCGCCCGGAGAAGGCGCTCACGGAGATTGCCGAAAAGCGCCTGACCGCCATCCGCGAGTTTGCCGAGTTCAACGCCGGGTTCCAGATCGCCATGCGTGACCTGGAAATTCGCGGCGCGGGCAACCTCCTCGGCGCGGAGCAGTCGGGCCACATGATGGACGTCGGCTACGATATGTACTTAAAGCTGCTCGAGGAGGCCGTGCTCGAGGAAAAGGGCGAGAAGCCGCCCGTGCGCACCGAGTGCGCCGCCGACCTCTCCGTTACGGCGAACATCCCGGAAAAGTATGTCCCGAGCGCCGAGCAGCGCATGGACCTTTACCGCCGCATCGCCCTCATCCGCACCGAGGCGGACGCCGACGATCTCACCGACGAGCTCATCGACCGCTTCGGCGACCCGCCGGGCGCGGTGAACGCGCTCATCCACGTGGCGCTGCTGCGCGGCGAGGCCGGGCGCGCCGGTATCTCGGACATCTCCCAGAAGGGAAACATGCTCTATTTCAAGGTAGAGAATTTCGACATGGAAACGCTTTCCGCGCTCTATGCGCAGAAGGAGTTCAAAAACCGCGTCAAGCTCGAAGCCGGACGCGAGCCGCGGCTGGGGCTTAAGCTCCGACCCGGCGCGAGACCCATTCCGGAAGCGCGCGCCCTTGTGGAAGCGTGGAACAAACTGCAAAAACCGGCGGCGGAGCCCGCCGCGGAAAAGGAGTAAAAAAACTATGAAAGCAAAGAAACTGCTCGCGCTGCTTATGAGTCTTGTGCTGCTGCTCGGCGCGCTCGCCGTTCCGGCGCTCGCCGCCGACGACGGCACGACCGGCGACAGCGCCGCGGCCGGCTCGCCCGAAGCCACATCCGAAGCCGCATCCGACGCTGCCGCGGCAGCGCAGGAAGCGTATACGAAGATCATGGAACAGCTCGACGCGGCCAGCAAAAAGTACGACGGCGACACCGTCGTCGCCACGGTGAACGGCACGGAAGTCACATGGAAGCTCTGCTACTATCTCATCGCCAGCATGACGAGCCAGTTCATCCGCTACACCATGGCGATCCCCGACTTCACCACTGATACGGGCGACGGCACGACGCTGCAGGACGCGATGCGCGAAGCGCTTGAGGCGCGCATGAAGTATTACACCGTTCCGGCGGCCGAGGCGCACAAGCGCGGTCTCGCGGAGACGGTGGACGCCGAGGTCGAAACGCAGTGGAACAGCATCGTGGAGCAGTACGGCGGCGTGGATGCGCTGATGGAGGCCATGGAGAGCGCGTATCTCGACGAGCCGACCTACCGCCTGCTCCTCCGGAGCAACGCCGCGTTCAACGCCATCATGGAGGACACCTACGGCGCGAACGGCGAGAAGCTCTCCGAGGCGGACGTCCTCGCGTGGGCGAACGACAACAACTATGTCCGCTGCAAGCATATCCTCTTCCTCACGAAGAACGACGACGGAACCGACATGACGGACGAAGAGAAAGCCGAAGTCCACAAGGAGGCCGAGACGACGCTCGAGGAGCTGCGCGCGCTCGAATCCGACCGCGAGACGATGATGGCGCGGTTCGACGAGTTGATGGCGGAAGCCGACGACCCCGGCATGACAAACTTCCCGGACGGCTACATTTTCACCGACGATCAGATGGTGCAGGAGTTTGAGGACGGCGCCCGCGCTCTCGCGGACTATGAGATCTCCGACATCGTGGAGTCGAGCCACGGCTACCACATCATCCTCCGTCTCCCGCTCGATCCCGACGGCAAGACCCTCTCGCAGGATTCCGGCACGGGCGATTATATGACGCTGCGCGCCGACGCCGCCAACGAGCTTTTCAACAACATGCTCATCGACTGGATCAACAACGCGGAGGTCGAGTGGAAGGGCGATTTCGGCACGATGGATTATAACGAGCTGTTCGAGGAACCGGCGGCGAAGTCGGCGAACGTCTGGATGTACGTTGCCATCGCGGCGCTCGTCGTGATCGTGGCGCTGGCGGCGGTGCTGCTCGGCAGAAAGAAGCCCGCCGAGACCGAAGAGACGGAAACTTCCGAGACAGCGGAAGTGACGACGGACGAGACCGAAAAGGCCGAAACGGAGGACGCTCCGGAGACGGAGCCGGAAAAGGCCGCGACGGAGACGGAAGCGCCCGCCGAAGCGGAAGGCGAAACGAAAACGGAAGAGGACGAATGATCCTCTTCCAATAAGTCCATGCACCGAAATTCTCGCCGACGGCGAAAACCGCGTGCGGATCGTTGAGACATACTGATACAAAACCCCTCCGTCAAAGGACTTGCTTTTGACGGAGGGGTTTTTGCGGTCAGGGCGTTTAGTTTTCGTGCTCTGCGAGATGCCGTTTGATGGCCTGGAACGTCTCGTCGCTGATGTAGTGCTCCACGCGGCAGGCGTCCTCGGCGGCGGTCTCCGCGTTCACGCCGAGCCGGGTGAACATCTTCGTGAGACACATGTGCCGCTCAAAGATGTACTGCGCGCGCTCGCGGCCCTTGTCCGTGAGCGTGATCGCGCCGACCTTGTCCACCGTGATGTATTCCTGCTTCTTCAAAATGCCGATCGCCCGGCTGACCGAGGGCTTTGAGTAGCCGATGTATTCGCTCACGTCGATCGAACGCACGACCGGCAGCGACTGGCTCAGCCGATATATGGTTTCGAGGTACATTTCCCCGGATTCCTGCATGACCATGAGAAAAAACTCCGTTTCGTTGGATGATTATCTATTACCATATCACATTCATTTCCGAAAAACAAGCGAATTTCCAACGGCGTGCCGTGTCGGAGCCTGTCCTTTTGTGCCGATTATACAAAGATGAAAAAAAGCGGCGTTCCCTCTTGACAAGTTAGCGCGGGATAACTATTATATAAGGCGGTTAGTGAGAGCTAACCGATTATTTTTGCGCATATGTTAGCTTGAGCTAACATTTGGAAGGAGGATGCGGCATGATGCCGTTGGTACTGGCGAATGTCGGCGAACCGCAGATCGTAAAGCGCATCGGCGGAAACCCGGAGACGAAGCGACATCTCGAGGACCTTGGCTTCACCGTCGGCGGCGAGGTCTGCATCGTGAGCACGCTGGGCGGAAACGTGATCGTGAAGGTCAAGGAGTCCCGCGTCGCTGTCAGCGATGAGCTGGCGCGCAGGATCATGGTTTGATCATGCGTTGATGGACAAGGGCGCGCGCCCTTGCGTATCGACGCTTAGGAAAGAAAAAGAAAATATAAAATAAGGAGGCAATGGCATGAAAACTCTGCGCGAAGTGCCGGTCGGCTCGACGGTCAAGGTCGTGAAGCTCCATGGCGAGGGCGCGGTGAAGCGCCGCATCATGGACATGGGCATCACGAGAGGCACCCAGGTCTACGTCCGCAAGGTAGCGCCCCTCGGCGACCCCATCGAAGTCACCGTCCGCAACTACGAGCTTTCGATCCGCAAGGCGGACGCCGAGATGATCGAGATCGAATAAAAACTTTTCGGGGAGAGCCCCTAATTTTTTCGAGCAGCGGTTAGCGAAGGCAAACCGCGGAAAAGCTTTTGAGAGCAGAAAGGAAGCGTGAAAATGGATTTGCGCATCGCCCTTGCGGGCAACCCGAACAGCGGCAAAACCACCCTGTTCAACGCTCTGACCGGCTCCAACCAGTTCGTCGGCAACTGGCCTGGCGTCACGGTCGAGAAGAAGGAAGGCAAGCTCAAAGGTCATGACGGTGTCATCATCACCGACCTTCCGGGCATTTACTCTCTGTCCCCCTACACGCTGGAGGAAGTCGTAGCGAGAAATTACCTCATCGGCACGCGCCCCGATGCCATTTTGAACATCATCGACGGCACGAACCTTGAGCGTAACCTTTACCTCACCACGCAGCTCACCGAGCTTGGCATCCCCGTGGTGCTGGCGGTGAACATGATGGACGTCGTCCGCAAGAACGGCGACAAGATCGACGTTGCGGAGCTGTCCCGTCAGCTCGGCTGCCCGGTCGTGGAGGTCTCCGCGCTGAAGGGCGACGGCGTCAAGGAAGCCGCCGAGACCGCCATCAAAGCCGCGAAGAGCGGCAAGACCATCCCGATGCACAAGTTCTCCGGCCCGGTCGAGCACGCCATTGCCCACATCGAAGAGGCTGCCGTGCACACCCTGCCCGAAGAGCAGCAGCGCTGGTACGCCGTCAAGGTGTTCGAGCGCGACGATAAGGTGCTTGAGTCCCTGAACATCCCGGCGGATGTCAAGGCCCACATCGAGCAGGACATCGAAGCCGCCGAGAAGGAGCTCGACGACGACGCCGAGAGCATCATCACCAACGAGCGCTACGTTTATATCGCCGAGGTCATCAAGGCCTGCTACAAGAAGAAAAACGCCGGCGCTCTCACCTCCTCCGACAAGATCGACAAGATCGTCACGAACCGCTGGCTGGGTCTGCCCATCTTCGCGGCCGTCATGTTCCTCGTTTACTGGATCGCCATGGTCGCCGTCGGCGCGCCCGCGACCGACTGGGCCAACGACGGTCTGTTCGGCGACGGCTGGCACCTGTTCGGCATCGGCTCCGCGGCGTACAACGAAGTCGCTGAGCAGTACGGCGACGCCTCCGCCATCGTGGGCGGCTACGACGCTTACGTTGAAGAAAACGGCGCCGCTCCCGAAGGCGAATTTACTTACGAAGTTGAAGACGAAGAGACCCTCGAGATCACCGAAGAGACCGCGACGCTCAAGGATTACGAAAAGGCGCTCGCCACGCTCGACGAGATCGGCGACGAGCCCGATCCGGCGGACTACGGTGTTTGGGTCCCCGGCATCCCCGTGCTGATCGGCAATGCTCTCGAGGCGGCCGGCGCGGCGGAATGGCTCAGCGGATTGATCCTTGACGGTATCGTCGCCGGTGTCGGCGCGGTGCTCGGCTTTGTGCCGCAGATGCTCGTCCTCTTCCTGCTCCTCGCGTTCCTCGAAGCCTGCGGCTACATGGCCCGTATCGCGTTCGTTCTCGACCGTGTGTTCCGCAAGTTCGGCCTTTCCGGTAAGTCCTTCATCCCGATGCTCATCGGCGTCGGCTGCGGCGTGCCGGGCGTCATGGCATCGCGTACCATTGAAAATGAGCGCGACCGCCGTATGACGATCATGACCACCACGTTCATCCCCTGCGGCGCGAAGGTCCCGTTCATCGCCATGATCGCCGGCGCGATCTTCGGCGGCAGTCCCTGGGTCTCCACCTCCGCTTACTTCATCGGCATGGCCGCCATCGTCATTTCCGGCATCATGCTCAAAAAGACCAAAATGTTCGCCGGCGACCCCGCTCCGTTCGTTATGGAGCTTCCCGCCTACCACTGGCCGACGCTCGGCAACGTTCTCCGCAGCATGTGGGAGCGCGGCTGGAGCTTCATCAAGAAGGCCGGCACGATCATTCTTCTTTCCACCATCTTTGTCTGGTTCACCACGTACTTCGGCTGGGTCGACGGTCAGTTCCAGATGCTGTCTGAGGACCAGATCGACTACTCCATCCTCGCGGCCATCGGCGGCGCGATCTGCTGGATCTTTGCGCCTCTCGGCTGGGGCAACTGGCAGGCGACGGTCGCTTCCATCACCGGCCTCGTTGCCAAGGAGAACATCGTCGGTACGCTCGGCATTCTCTACGGCGCCGGCGAAGGCACGGTGTGGCAGCACATCGGCGCGGCGTTCACCCCGATCACCGGCTACTCGTTCCTCGTGTTCAACCTGCTGTGCGCTCCGTGCTTCGCGGCCATCGGCGCTATCAAGCGCGAGATGAACAACGCCAAGTGGACGTGGTTCGCCATCGGTTACCAGTGCGTGTTCGCTTACGCCGTCGCGCTGATGATCAACCAGTTCGGCGCTCTCTTCACCGGCAGCGTCAACGTTATCGGCCTGATCTTCGCTCTGCTCGTGCTCGCGTTCATCATCTACATGCTCTTCTTCAAGAAGTACACCGAGGCCACCCGCCTCAGCGACAAGGCGGTTAAGTAAGCATTCTCTCTCCAACAGATAAATTCCTCAAAGGAGGTAAGGTTTCATGCTCGGCTGGATCATGGAAAATATCGGAACGATCCTCATTACGATCGTTCTGGCGATACTTGTCGTATTGATCGTACGCTCGCTCGTAAAGGACAGGAAACAGGGTAAGTCGTCCTGCGGCGGAAACTGCGGCCATTGTCCGATGGGCGGCTCCTGCCACGAAGGAGGAAAACATCATGGTTAAGACCGTACTCACGATTGACGGAATGGCTTGCGGAATGTGCGAAAGTCATGTGAATGACGCCATCCGCAATGCCCTCCGCGTGAAGAAAGTTACCTCGTCTCATGCAAAAGGCGAAACGGAGATCCTCTCCGAAGAGCCGCTGAGCGAAGAAGCGCTGCATCGTGTGCTTGATGGCACCGGGTACACGATCACGGCGATCCGCTCGGAGCCTTATGAGAAGAAGAAATTCTCTCTTTTTGGGAAAAAGTAAATAAGGCAGCGCAAAAAAGGAACTGCCGCAGATGGCCTCTGCGGCAGTTCCTTTTGTCATATTCCGGGAGAGGTTCTTTTCCCCTGTTATTCCCAGAGCTTCTTCGGGTATACGCCCTTCGCCTTCATGTCCGCTACGGCGGCCTGGACGCGCGGGAGATCCTCGCGGTACGTCACACCGTACCAGGTCTCCTCGCACGGCAGCACCTGCACGCGCGCAAGGCCTGCGTGCATCTCCTTATCCGCGACCCACGGCAGGAAGTACTCCGCCTTGAGCGGATTTTTCGGCAGGATCTCGCGCACGAAGTCCTCAAACCGCTCGTCGAACGCGCGCATCATCCGCTTGCGGAAGCCCCAGAAGTTCATCGATACGAGCGTATCGCCGGGAAGATCGATGAAAGTCTCGCCATCGGTCGTGTAGGCGGCGTGGTCGCCGCGCTTTTCAATGTGCGTCCGCTCGGTGATCGAGGTGAGAAAGCCGTTTGCCGTTTCGCACACGCCGCGCGCGACATACCCGTTTTCGGTAACGGTATTGCGCATGCGATACCCGACCATGGCGTTCTCGCTCTCCGCCATCGGCTCGGCGAGAAAATCATAGAGCGCGCGGAATGCCCCCGCGCCGTAAAAATCGTCGGCGTTGATGACGGCGAACGGGCCGTCAATCACGTTCCGGCAGGCGCGCACGGCGTGCGCCGTGCCCCAGGGCTTTTCGCGCCCTTCGGGAACGGTGAACCACTCCGGCACATCGTCCGGCGACTGGAACACATACTGCACGTCCATCCGGCTCTCCACATGGCTGCCGACGATGGCGCGGAAATCCGCCTCGCGTTCCTTTTTGATGACGAACACGACCTTGCGGAAGCCCGCCTGGTAAGCGTCGTACAGCGAGAAGTCCATGATGATCTCGCCGTTGTCGCCCACGGGCGTGATCTGCTTGAGCCCGCCGAAGCGGCTGCCCATACCGGCGGCCATGATAATAAGCGCAGGGTTTTCCATAGGGGATTCCTCCGAAAGATTTTCGCATTGTAAGACCCGCCGGGATGTCCCGGCGGGTCGGGGTTTTTGTAAGAGGTCGATCAGAGAAGCAGAGACTTCTCGCTCTCGCGGTCGAAGAGGTGGATGCTGTCCTCGTGCAGCTCGAGAGAGACCTGCTGGCCGTAGGACGGGATGGCGTCCAGCTCGAGCGTCGGGACGATGACAACGGCGTCGTGGCCGGCGGCGGTGAGGTGCAGATGCACGCTCGAGCCCATCATTTCGGACACGTCCACGCGCGCGGGGATGCCGCCGGTCTTTGCGAGCACGATGTGCTCCGGGCGGATGCCGAGCGTCACGGGGCCGGACTTCACGTCGTTGCGGAGGAGCGCGGCCTGCTTATCCTCGGTGAGGTTGACCTGCTCGCCGCAGACCTCGACGGTGTACTTGTCGCCGTCGCGCTTGAGCTCGGCGTCGAAGAAGTTCATCTGCGGCGTTCCGATGAATCCGGCAACGAAGAGGTTGGCGGGCTTATCGAACACTTCCTGCGGCGTGCCGATCTGCTGGATGAAGCCGTCGCGCATGATGACGATGCGGTCGCCGAGCGTCA
>ERZ839823.1058-NODE-1058-length-31952-cov-8.077594_pt1 | contig 31952 bp, 28 predicted proteins | sample MGYA00519862_ERZ839823 | MGnify/ENA primary metagenome ERZ839823 (study PRJEB31850, sample SAMEA3708853) | human gut metagenome | biome: human gut; feature: human-associated habitat; material: faeces | place: China | collected 2014 ...
GTCATGCGGTTAATTGTAGTTTTATAAATTGTAGTGCTGATGGTGATGGTGGTGCTTTTTATATTAGTAGTGGTGATTGTCATGCGGTTAATTGTAGTTTTATAAATTGTAGTGCTGATGGTGATGGTGGTGCAATATATATGTATAACAGTTTATTCATTGATAATTGTAAGTTTGATAACTGCAGTTCAGGTAATTCCGGAGGAGATATTTATTGTTCTGCTTTTTGGGATTCTGCAAATATAACTGTTATTAATTCTAATTTTACAAATTCTCACTCTGCCTATGGTGGCGGATCAATCTATATTGATTATGATGCTGATGAAAATGATTATTGTCATATAGATAATTGTAACTTTAACAATTGCAGTTCAGATGATAACGGTGGAGCTATTTATTGGTTATTTAAATCAAACAATAATTATTTAAATAATTCCAATTTCACCAATTGTTTTGCTAAAGGCAGATATATTTATGGGGGAGCAATTTACTGTAAGGACGGAATAGGTGAATTGGATATTAATTCATGTAATTTTATTAACAATACTGCTTTTGGTGAAGATGATAATGCATACGGTGGTGCAATTTATTTTGAAGGCTGCGATAAGAATGCATATATCTCTAATTCCACATTTATCAATAACAGCGCCAGCAAAGGTGGTGCTATTTATGCCTGGGATGAAGAAGGAGTAACCATAAAATACTGTGAATTTTACAATAACCATGCTAATAAAACTGGAGGCGCAATATACCTGGGTTGCAGTTATATGACTAACTTGGTTTATGGCTCTGTTTTTATTAATAATTCTGCTACTGAAAGCAGCGGTGCAATAGCAATCAACGGAGGTAACATTACCAATAATATCATTATTGATAATCCTTCAGGAGATGGAGCTGATGTTTCTCATGTAAACTATGGTGATGTTTATTTGGCTTATAACTGGTGGGGATCTAATGAGAATCCTGCCAATAGAATAAATGATATTGACAATGTTAACTGGGTTTTAATGACCTTTATCAGTAATGAAACTGTCATGTATGTAGGTATGACTTACAATTTGACTTCTGGTTTGACTCATATTACTGATGGTGAAAATGTTACTGGCTTTAACCAGTACTTGCCTGTCCGTAATAACACATTTATTGCAAAAACAGGTAATTTCAGTGTAGTTGTAGCTCCGTTAGTCAACAATACTATAAATACAATCTATTCATTCAGTACTACTAACAATACATTATATTCTAAAATTGACAATCAGATATTGGAATTGCCATTACACATGTCTTCTGATTTAGTTATTGTTAAAAACTCTTCAAGTGACATTATTGCTAATGGCAGTGAATTCTACTATTATATTAATGTTACAAACAAAGGATTCTTTAACGACACCAATGTAGTTATCCGTGATGTTTTACCTGACGGATTGATTTTTGTCAGTGCTTCCAATAATGGAGTCTACAGTAATGGGGCTGTTGTTTGGAATTTAACCAGTTTAAATGTTAATGAATCTGTTGTACTTAGTATTTTGGTTCGTGCTGTCCAAACCGGAAATATTACAAATAATGTAACTGTCAGCGGTGATTTATATGACATCAATTTAACCAACAATAAAGATAACCATGCTGTCAGTATTGTTAATGCAAATATGACAGTTATTAAAATAGCTGATGATTCTGTTATTTATTTAGGTAATCAGACCAGTTTTACTGTTGTTGTTAGAAATACTGGTGACTGCAGTCTTGAAAATGTTTATGTAATTGAGAATATTCCTGAGGGCTTAGTTTATACTGGCTTTACTGGTGATAAATGGATTAAAAATGGAAACAAATTCGTTTACACTGGTTCTTTAGCTGCTGGAAAATCAGCTAATTTCACAATATTTTTCAATACAACTAAAACAGGTAATTTAACCAATGTTGTAGTTGCAGGTGCTGATAATGCTGATAATAAAACAGCTAATAATACAACTGCTGTTTACAGTCCTAGTTTAGATGTTATTAAACTTGCTAATACTCCTGTTATTTATTTAGGTAATCAGACCAGTTTTACTGTTGTTGTTAGAAATACTGGTGACTGCAGTCTTGATAATGTTTATGTAATTGAAAATATTCCTGAGGGCCTTGTTTATGCAGGCTTTACTGGTGATAAATGGGTTAAAAATGGAAACAAATTCGTCTACACTGGTTCTTTAGCTGCCGGAAAATCAGCTAATTTCACAATATTTTTCAATACTACAAAATCAGGAAACTTTACCAATGTTGTTGTTGCAGGTGCAGATCATGTATCCAATAAAACAGCCAACAATACAACAGAAGTTATTGAAAACAGCCCGGTTCCTGGAAATGACACAGACAACAGTACTGATGTTCCGGATAATTCAACTGCTGAAAATCAGAACACTGACATTAACAAATCAGCGGATGTTAAAAATGCTGCAGGTAATCCTATTTTAGTCCTGTTAATGGTTTTAGCTATTCTTGGTTTAAGACCATTGAAAGGTAAAAAATAGGTTTTTTACCTTTTTTTATTTTTTTTTGTTCAATTTTTTTTTATTAAACATGAATTTTGTTTTATTTAAATACATTAAATTTTTTTTATATTTTCTTTATTTTGTTTAGTTTAGTTATTTATTCATTTTTTTAAATTTTTCAATACTTTTATTGTCGATTGTTTACAATTGATACAGTTAATTTTTAAATTGTTTATTTTTAAACAAAATATTTATATAGATATTAAAAAAGAGTATTATATACCCATTAGGGGAAAATAATAATATTCAATAAACTTTTTTATCAACTGTTTATTGGTATTTCATATATTTGAAAAAATTTTCAAATGGAATGTATTGTTGATAGGATATTAAAAAAAATTCTTAATCTAACACACCAATATGGAATTTCTCTTTTTAATAATCTGTAACAGCTTTTCTAAAAAAATTGGAAAATAAATTAATAATGGGGATTTTGCAGTGTTTTACTACACTGCAATTCTATTATTTGAAAAGAGGTATTTTTACTAAATTATTAGTAAATATTTGTGTAAATAAATGGATTTTTATTTGAAATTGGAATTTAATATTTAGTTTGTGTAATCTCTCTATTAAAATATTTATATAAATCGGGTTTCTTTTAAAAATTTTTATTTGCACATATACTACGCTTCACAATAAAATTATATTATTTTTAATAACTACTTTAAATATTTATAATATCTTTAATTAAACAAGCTAATTTTTTAATAACTTATCATTTAATTAGCTGATTTTCCAATTTAATTAATAAAAATACATCAGCAAAAAATAAAAAAAGTTAGAGTTCCTACATTATGAACTCTAAAACCATATAAATGAATAAAAGTGCAAATAAAATCCACATTGCTTTGGATATTTCTTTTGCTTTACCGAATAAGACTTTAACAATAACAAATGCAAATACACCTGCAATAATACCTGTTGTAATACTTTGGGTAAGTGGAGTTACAATAATGGCAGCAAGTGCAGGAATCAGATCAGAAAGATTGCCTGTATCAAGGTTTTTGTACAGTCCGCACATTAAGATACCTACAACAACAAGTGCAGGAGCTACTGCAAAGGTTGGGATGATTGTAAATATTGGTGCAAACGGAATTGCAAGCAGGAATAAAATACCAACTACAATAGCTGTAAGACCTGTTCTTCCTCCTTCCATAATACCTGTGGAACTTTCAATGTATGTAACTACAGGTGAAGTACCTAAAAGAGATCCGATCATTGGTCCGAGTGCATCTACACTTAAAACCTTTTTAAGTCTTGGCAGTTTGCCGTTTTCGTCATATCCGTCAACTTTTGTTGTAAGTGCAGTTAAGGTTCCCATTGTATCAAATAAAGAGATTACCAGAAATGTGACGGCAATGATTATAAAGTCAATAAATGCTCTTACTCCGGTAAATACTCCGCTAGCTTCTCCGAATTTAAATGCAACATTACCAAGTGATCCGCCCAGATTGCTGTTGATTATAGCTGTTGGTATTAATGACTGGTCAGGTAAAACAGGACATCCTGCCAGTTCTAAAACAACTCCGATAATGTATGTTGCAATAATTCCGATTAAAATATTTCCTTTTACATTTTTCTTCATTAAAACCATTATGATGACAAAACAGATTAATGCCAAAAGGTTTCCGAGAGTAAAAATAGTTGAAGCGCTTCCAAGTCCTATTAGCTGTGTGGCCCAGTTTGCATCTCCGATATTTATTACCTGTGAAGAGTATGACAGGATTCCGAGGTTGCTTAAACCTAATGCAAGGATAAATAAACCTATACCTATTGATATACCGAATCTTAAAGAGTCAGGAATTGAATAGAATAATTTTTCACGTAGGGAAGTAAGTGAGATAACCAGAAAGATTATACCTGAGACAAAGATAGCTAAAAGTGCATATTCCCAGCTGTATCCCATAGTAAGTACTACGGTATATGTGAAAAATGCGTTAAGACCCATTCCTGCAGCCAGTGCATATGGGTAGTTTGCTATATATCCCATCAATATTGTAGCTATTGCAGCTGAAAGTGCAGTTGCAATAAATACTCCTTGTATGTCCATTCCAGTTTCACTTAACATTGCAGGGTTTACAATTAATATGTAAGCCATAGCCAGAAAAATTGTAATACCTGCAATGATTTCAGTTTTCACGTCTGTATTATTTTCTTTAAATTTAAAAAAAGCATCTAACTTAGACATATTATTATCTTTTTTAAATAATGCTTTATAAGTTTTTATATTTAAGTTCAGTTTCTTTCGATTTTTTTAGGCTGTATATTCAAATTGTAATTTATTTTTAGCATTTATATTCATTTTTAATTTGCTTATTTAAAATTTGTTTCATTTTCTAATTTCTTCAAAATATTCTTCGGGTTTTGTCAAAGTATTACTGGCTTTTTTTGAACAGCTTCGGGAATTGTACAATTGTGTTAAAATTAATAGAATATATTGTGTTAATATAGCGATATTCTTGTAATATTCTAATTATTATATAGTTGTCTGCAAAAATAGTATTGTTTTGTTTAATTTTACATTTTTTAGATAAAGCTTAAATTTGTTTATCATATCAGCAATTTTCAAATGAATTTTTAGTTGTTTTTATATAAATAATATCTAAAACATGGACAATTTATCATATCTTATAAAACAATATTACCACAAAGTATATATTACATGCTAATATAAAATATAAAGCAAGGTGCAGATTATTAAAAATTAGGTCTTATTTTTAAAAAGCAACTTTGAAAAAATGTGGTAACTGTGAATAGCAATGATGAATTATTGAAAAAATGTAGCTATGTTGCAATTTCTAGCTACAGGCGAAAAGTACTGGAAACCTTAAAAAACGATGTCAAAATACCAACAAAAATCAGTGAAGAATCAGGAGTAGGAATAAAACATGTCAGCAATGTACTGACAGATTTAAAAGAACACAACCTAATAGTCTGCATTAATGAAGACGCCCACAAAGGTCGTCTGTATCGTCTGACTGATGAGGGTAAAAATGTTGTCAGTATGATTGGAGAAATGGGATGGTAAACTCCTTTTTTTAAACAGATGTAAACCCGTCTCCGCTCATAATCCATTTTTTACCTCTGGAATCTTCAACCAGTGCAGATTCCATGTCTCCCATATAATTGTATTCAACAATTTGGTAATCACCAATCTTTTTTTTGTATTCTCCGCTTTGAAGAATTTCATCTAGGCTACGGGTTTTTTCGATTTTCAGGATAACCGCATGATGAACAGCTGAAGTATTTTTATAATGGCTGTTTCCGTCATACTGGATTTTAATATCATACTCACCGGCAGGAACATTATTGATTTTCAGGACAGCTATTCCGTTTTCATCAGTTGTAAGGTTAAATGAATTTGATTCAAATGAAATGGAAATGTTCTGATTAGCTATCGGATTTCCTTTGGAGTCACATAACTCTACACTGTATGCATCACTGTCTTTAAGAGTGTCTGGTGATTTTACACTTAAGCTGGTGCTTTCATGAGTATCTATGCAAATAACTGATATAAATACAATCCCCAAGATAATTGCAGCAGCTGCTAATATTTTTACCAGGTTTTTTCATTCATGCTTGTTATTTTTATACTTTTTAATAACAATATTTAAATACTAATTAAACACAATATTATAACATAGACCTGATTTAATAATCTGCACCAAAATTATTAAAGTTATGGCAGGTCTTTGTAGGAAGTATGTTTCTAAAAATGTACTCCTACTTAAAATTCAACAATAAATGAATAACTGATTATAATTTTAATCATAACCTTCTGATTCCAGATAATCATCAATATCAGGATTGTCTCCGTATTCATAGTGGTCATAATACCAGTCTGGATCATTTTTGGCAAGTGTATCGGGTGATGTATCCACTCCTCTGTAATGTGATGAAGGGCTCTCATAGCTGTAGCTTACATAGTTGGATGTGTCTGAATCATCTGAAGGATAGCTGTCTGTTGATGAAAAGCTGATGAGACTGTTGAGGGTTAGGATTAAAATTGCACATATTATTAAAATAGCTATTATCTTATTTTGCTGATTCCAGTTTTTAAAATCATTAATCGGATTCGGACTGGAATTTCTGTTGGCAATTTGAACATCGTTATATACTTCATAAAATCCGTAAACCCAAACCAAAACGGATAAAATGCCAAATATATTTGAAAAAAATGCCAAAGCAGCAAAAAGTACTCTGAGTATCAGTAATGTTAATCCTTTTTTGGTATTTCCTGCATAGATTGAACCAAGTCCTGTCAGTATAAATGTCAGTACCAGTGCAATGTATATGTTTTTGTTTTTTATTTTCTTTCCGCATTTGGAACAGAAAGTTGCATTATCTGCAAGTTCACATCCGCAGTTATTACAAATCATCTTTTTAACTCCTTATGGTGATTATTCAATTTTTGATATATAACTTTTTTTAAATAATTTTAGTAATATTTATATACAATAAAGATACATAATTGTTATTAACGTGTTAGAATTAATGGATTATATAATGTTTTAATTAATTGTAAAATTGCTGAAAATTTATTATCTGTCCTTAAAATCAATTAAAAAAATTTATATGTTTATTAATTTAAACTAGAATTATATTAAATAAGATAGGAGGAATCTAAAATTACAGATGTAGAAAATTTAAAAATTGCTGCATTACTCCATGATATTGGAAAGTTCTATCAAAGAACAGACAAGAACCATTCTGAAAAATATAAAAAATATTCTCAGGATGATTATGGTAAAAATGGAGCACATGCCAAATGGTCCTGTGACTTTTTAGATAAATACTACAATGATGATATTGTGGATTTGGTTTTATATCATCATAACCATACAAAATCTAATTTTCCTGATTTGTGCAGTATTTTAAAAAAAGCAGACCATCATTCCGCTTCTGAAAGGGAAGATATTGATGATACGCAAGAAGTTAATAAAACTCCTTTAATTTCATTATTTTCTAAAATTGTTTTGGAAGGTAATGACAAAGTTGACGAACAGTATATCCCATTAAATAAATTGTCTTTAGATGATGGAAGTTTTAATAATTTAAAACCTGCAGCTAAAAAGGACACTATGGGAGGGTGGAATTTAGTACCTGAATATAATCGTTTATGGGATGAATTTAACTTTGAATTTGAATTAATTCAAAATAAAACTGATTTTAATACATTACTTGCTTTATTAAAAAAATATGCTTCAACTATGCCTTCAGCAGCATATAAATCTAAAAGTGATATTTCATTATATGATCACTCAAAAACAACTGCTGCATTAGCAGTTTCCAGATATTTATTTAATCGTGATGGTGATGTTAAATTAACTCAAAAGGATGATTTAAACTGTTATTTAGCTATTGAAGGAGATATTTCAGGAATTCAAAAATTTATTTTTAAAATCTCTTCACCTCAGGAAGCACAAAGCGGAATGAGTAAACGTTTAAGAGGAAGATCTCTTTATCTGACACTGCTTTGTGATGCAATAGCTACACATATTGCAGAAGAACTTGAATTATGCGAAGCTAACATTTTATTCTGTGGTGGTGGAAGATTTACAATAATTGGACCAAATACGAAAACTGCAAAAGAAAAATTAGCTGAAATCAAATCAAAACTTAATAAATTCTTTATTGATGAGTTTAATGCTGAATTATACTTAGCTTTAGTTTCAATAGAATGTTGTGGTGATGATTTAGCTAAATTTGGTCAGATAACTCGAAAATTATCCAATAAATTAAATGAAGATAAAAAACATAAATTCTCAGATAATCTTGATGATGTCTTTAATTTCGATGAGGAAATTAAATATGATGATTTATGTTCAGTTTGTGGAACTCCATATCCTAAAAAAGAAGATTCTGTAGTTTGTAAAACTTGTAAGAATCATGAAAAATTAGGTCAAAATGCAGCTAATGCAGATTATATGATTAAATGTATTACTGATAAAGGTGAAGGTTACTTTATTGAACCTGCAAATGTTGATTATCACTTTTTAAATAAATCTAAGGATATTGCAGATAAAATTAATAGTTTGTCTAAAACTTGTAAAAAGGTTGAAGTTATTAAATTAAATGATACAAACTTTTTAGATTTAGCTAATCATGAATTTGAAAGTAATGTTTCATTTAGCTTTAGTTTCATGGGAAATACAGTTCCTAACCTTGGTCGTTTTGCAGATAATCATAAATACATGCCATTATACTTTGAACACTTAGCAAAAATTAGTGATGGTGCTAATAAATTAGGTGTTTTAAAAATGGATGTGGATAATTTGGGATTAATCTTTTCCGAAGGCTTAAAGAAAAGTTATGATGAAAACCTTGGAATTTCAAGAGTTTCAGCATTAAGTTCTCAATTAGATATGTTTTTCTCAGGATTTGTAAATAACATTGCATCTGAGTTTAAAGTTTATTCAAAAGTCTTTGATGAGGATAAATTTGATAAAAAAGAATTGGAAATCCAAAATGACAATGAAGAAATTAAAGAAAGTGTTTTTGTTTATAAATTAAAATATGGATGTGAATTATCTGATGATGAGGCGGATAAATTAAAAGATTATGAAATCCCTACAATCCATATAAATTACTCCGGAGGAGATGATTTACTGGTTTTAGGACCATATGATAATATTATAAAATTTGCACAGAAATTAAGAAATACTTTCAAAATATGGACTGCATCTAATCCCTCAATTAATTTGTCTGGAGGTATAAATATTGTTTCTCCAAAATTCCCGATTGGTAAAGCAGCCATAACTTCCGAAGAATATTTGGACGCTGCAAAATCTTGCGGAAGGGATAAAATAACATTGTTTGGAGAAGTTGTTAACTGGGATACAAAAGATTTATTTAAAGGATTTGACGAATTATTTGAATTTGCTGTAAAACTGGAAGATTACTGTACAAATAATAGACTGTCTAAAGGTATTGTTTATTCAATGTTACATTTATGGCAAAATAATTACAAAAACCTGGGATTACTGTCTAATGAAAATAAATGGGATGAAGATGTTCACAGAAGGTTGAGTATTAAAAGATTTGTACCTTTATTTAAATATAAATTGAGATTAGTAAAAGATAAGGAAGTTTTTGAAGATTTAAATAAAAAAGGATTAAAATTCATGCCTTGGATTAAAATTCCTGTTTCATGGGTTAGTTTAAGAATGAGGTGATATTATGGCAAGAGATTATAATAGAAATAATAGACAAAATGAAAATGAAAATTATAATGATGTTACAAACAGAATAAAAAGTTTAAATCAGCTATCTGATTTATCTATAAAAGATATTGCAGATGAAGGAGGATATGCAGATAAAGTAGCGAAAGGATCTAAACAGCTTAAAACAAACCAACTAAGAAAATTCTTTGGTGCAGTTAGATTAATTGAACAAAAAACAACATGGGATGAAATTGAACCGGAATTTTATCTTTTAAAACCTAAATTAGCAGTTGCTGTAGGAAGAAAAACTGTTCCAAAGGAATTTTATAATTTTATGATGGCAGCTATGAGTAAAGTGGATGTTGGGTCTGAAGAAGATAAAATGAAAAATTTTAAAACATTTATAGACTTTTTTGAATCAATTGTAGCATATCATAAATATCACTATCCAAAAAATTAAGTTAAAATAAGGAGGAAATTATTATGTTTAAAGAAAATTTTGTTATTAAAGGAGAATTAGTTTGTGAAACAGGACTTCATATTGGTGGGGCTAATGATGCAATTAATATAGGTGGTGCAGATAGCATTATTATTCGTGATTCTGTTTCTGATTTACCGTTTATTCCAGGATCTTCACTTAAAGGAAAATTAAGGTCATTATTGGAACTAAATGATAAGAAATCTATTCAAAGTGTGTTGGAAAAAAAGGGTAAGTCATCTACTGACGAAGATTCAATTGCTGTTAAAATTTTTGGAATATCATCTGATAAAAAGAATAATTTAAAATATCCTACTAGATTAATTGTTAGAGATTCATTTCCAACAGAGGAATCTATTAAATTATGGGAAAAACAGGAAGAAGTTGTTCGTGGATCAGAATTAAAATGGGAAAATACTATTGACAGAATCACTTCTCGTGCAAATCCTAGAAGTTTAGAAAGAATACCTAAAGGTTCTTCATTTATTTTTGAATTCATATTTTCAGTTTATGAAGAAGATGAAAACAATTTAATGGGTTTATTTGAAGCAATGCGTCTTTTAGAGGACAATTATCTTGGAGGAAGTGGTAGTAGAGGTTATGGTAAAGTTAAATTTGCCAATATTTCAATTACAAAAAGAGGCCAAGATTATTATAAAAAAGACATGGATGAAGAAGTTATTATTGAAAATGCAGATATTTCTGAAGCTGTTAAAAGTATTAACTAAGGAAAGATAATTAAATTTAAGATATGAGGTGAAAAAGTGTTAATATATTTAAAACCCTTATCAATCTTTCCAGAACTTCACTCAGATACATTATTTGGTGCAATAACTTATGCAATAAGTCAGTTATATCCTGAAAAAGTTGATGAAATGGTTAAATCTTTTGAAGATGAACCTCCATTTATAATTTCCTCAACATTTCCATTTATATTTAAAGAAGATTTTGAAAACGGTAAAAAAATAAAATTTTATCCTAAAATTATATTTCCGCAAAAATCAAAAGATTTGGAAGAAAAGTATCATCCTAAAGATTTTAAAGAATATAAAAAAGTTAAATTCATTGAAGAAAATTTATTCTTTGACTTATTAAAAGGTAAATTAAGTGAAAGTGACATATTAAGAAATTATAATCAGTATACTTTTATTAAAGGATTGCTTATGATGGAATCTTATAATATTGATGTTAATTTTGGAGAAAATATTATTCCAAATAATAGTGTTAACCGTATAACCAATGAAACAGAAGGTATTTTCTACACATCTGGAATTGAATTCAAAAATATGGGGTTATTTTTCTTAGTAGAATTTATGGATGAGGATTATAAACAAATTGTTAAAGCAGCTATTAAATTCTTAAAAGATCGTGGATTTGGAAGAGATATTTCAACAGGAAAAGGTCAGTTTGATTATTTTATAGATGAAGAATACTCTTTAAATTGCTATGAAGGTAATTATTTTGTAACTTTATCAAGATTCATTCCAAATTCAGATGATTTGGCACATATTAATGAATTTGCAAGTTATGAAATAGATTCAAAAAGAGGAAAAAGCTCATCTAATGAAATTAGAAAACAAATAAGATTCTTCAAAGAAGGATCAGTTTTCCCAGATTATAAAAAATATTATGGAAGAAATGTTAGTTCAGGTAAGGTTAATCCAGCTATTGAATATGGATTTGCATTTCCATTAAAATGCAACTTAGAGGAGGGTAAATAATGGCTGGCGAATCTTATGATTTACATTTAACTACTTTAAGTCCTATTCACATAGGTTCTGGAAAATCATATAGCTGTTGTGAATTTGTTCCAGCCAAAGCTAAAAGTAAAGGACAAATTGTCAAAATAATAAAAAGAGTTAATTTGACAAATTATTACTCCAGTTTATCTGATGACAGAAAAGATACTTTTTTAGCTAGTCTAACAAATTCCAACTTTGAATTAAAACAATTTGATAAAAAAATAAAAAAGGATTTTGTCAGATACCAGTGTATTGATAATAGTCGTGTTGATTTTATTAACGAGGTTCAAGAACATATCAAAACCTCTGATAAGTTATATATTCCAGGTTCCTCAATTAAAGGAGCTATTAGAACAGCTATCTTTTATAACTTGTTAACTGAAGAGGATATGGATAAAATCGGTAAAGATATTTCCAGTAATCGTCGCATTAATAGTTTATCTGATGGTTTATTAAAAAAATATTTCACCAGTGGTTTTGGTAATAATGATGCTCAATATAATATATTTAGATTTATGCAAGTTGCAGATACTACAACTACAAATCTTCCAAGAATTGAGCAGGTTTTAGCAGTAATGGCAACTGATGATAGAAGAAAAAACCAATTTTATTCAAGACATGGTAAAGTTGTAAAAAGTTATTTGGAAACAATTGGTGCAAATAAAAATTTTAAATCCAGTTTAACAACAACTTTTGACAGTAATATCTATCGAAAATTAAAACTTGATGATAAATCTGAAATATTGGACTTAAATTATCTTAAAGATGTTTTATTTAAGTTTAGTCAGGATTTAATTTATTATGAAATGGATTTTGCAGATAAATATGATATTGAGTATTTATCTAAATTTTATGAAACTTTAAATAAGAAAAATACTGTAGATGCACCGTTACTTAAAATTGGTGCAGGTTCAGGTTTAATGGCAACATCTATTGCTATGAAACTTAAAGAATATGATCTAGCATATTTTGATGGAGTTAGAAAGTCTTTTAAAAGAAGTTATGAATTTGAGTTTCCAAAATCCAGAAAAGTCACTAAACAGGGAAAACCGTTTGGTTGGGTTAAATTGGAATTTAATTAAGGTGTGTTAAGTGAGTAATAGAAAAGTATTAGTTATGAGTGTTGGAGGTTCTCCAGAACCTCTAATCCATTCTATTGATAATATAAAACCAAAATTAGTTTATTTCATACATTCTGAAAAAACATTAAGTGTTGTTGATGAAATAAACAAAAATACAAAACATAAATATGATTATTTAACTAAACAAGTTGATAATCATGAAAGTATTGAAGATGCATTTGAAAAATCAAAAGAAGTTCTTTTTGAGTTAAACAAAAAAGGATGGGATGAAATAACAATTGATTTTACTGGTGGAACAAAACCGATGACTGCAGGTTTAGTTTTAGCTTCAACTGGTGATAAATACACAGATTCTTATAACTATTCCTATGTAGGTTCTAAGATGAGTGAAAATGCAGAAGTTAGAAATAAAGATGGTGTTGGAATTGTTATTTCAGGCCATGAACAAATAAAACCTCAAAAAGATCCATATGACACATATGCTGTGCTGGAATTTAATCGTGGAAAAAACTTCTTTAATCATTATCAATTTGAAGCAGCTATTCAAAACTTCAAAGAAGCAGAAGCAAAATTAGATGATGGGGAATTAAAAGATTTAGCTAAATTTTATATTAAATTAGTTAATTTCTATCAAAAATGGGATAAATTCAATGATAGAATTGAAATTTATAATGAAAAGTTAGATAAAATTGAATCATTTAAACTTCCAAGTTATTTTTATAAAGAAATCATTCAAAAATGTCCTAATGAATTATTAAGTAATGATTTTGATAATTCTGAAGAATTTATAAATCAATTAAACAATAATTTGGAATTTTTAAGATTAAAAATACAAAATAATCAAAAAGAAGCTATGAAATATTATCTGCCTGATTTATTAAATAATGCTCATCGTAAAATTGAAGAAGGCTTTTTTGATGATGCAGTTGCCAGATTATATAGGGCTATAGAATTAATTGCACAGGTATCACTTAATAGTCATGATTTAATTGATGTTGAAAAATTTAAAAATCATAAAGTTTTCCATATTAACAGAAAACAGTTTAAAACCCAAACTAAATTTGATCCAGAAATTCCTAAAATGATTCAAAACTGGAATATTAAAGAATATGAAGACCGTGACAAAACATTTAAAGTTCCAAAAGACAAATCTTACAAGATTTTAGAAGCATTTGGTGAAGATTTAGCTAAAAAATATTTTGCAGATGAAAGATTGAAAAATGCAGTTAATAAAAGAAATGATTCTATTTTAGCACATGGTTTAAATCCAATGAATAAAAAAGATGCAGAAGATTTATATAATCGTGTTTTATATTATTCTAAATTTTTCTGGGTTGATATTGAAAAATATATGAAAATGGCAGAGTTTCCTAAATTTAAATAGTGATTTTAAATGAAAATAAATACTTGTAATTTGTTAATTAAAACAGATAAAGATATTTCACAGGAATCTAATAAACTTAGAGGATATATTGGAAATAAATTTAAAAATCATCCATTATTACATAATCATTATGGTAATGAGAAATTTTTATACTCATATCCTTTAGTTCAGTATCATATTCTTGATGGCCAGGCTATGATTTTTGGAATTGAAGAAGGAGTAGCTGTTCTAAAAGATATTTCAGGTGATTTAAAAGAGCTTAATTTGGACCATACTCACTATTCAATTGAAGAAAAAATTATTCGTGAAAAAGAGGCAGATGTAAACACAAGTAATGAAGAGTATCATTATAAGTTTATAACTCCCTGGTTGGCTCTTAATACTCAGAATTTTAAAAAATATAATAATTTAGATGACTGGAAGGAAAAGAAACTATTCTTAAACAAAATTCTTATAGGCAATATATTATCTATGGCAAAAGGTTTAGGAATTATTGTAAACCGTAGAATTTATGTTAAAACTCACTTAGAACCAGTTAGTGTTAATTATAAATCAGTTAAAATGCTTGGTTTTACAGGAGAGTTTAAAGTAAGATTTAAAATTCCTGACTACTTTGGATTTGGTAAAGGAGTTTCACAGGGTTTTGGATCGGTTAAACAAATTATTGACGAAGAGTAGGTTTCTATAAAAATGATGGTTATTGTAATGTATGATATTTCAGAAGACGCTCCAAGAAATAATCTTATAAAAAGATTAAGGTACTATGGACTTAGAAGAATTCAAAAATCAGTATTTTGCGGACTGCTGGAAATTGAAGAGCGATTTGAACTTGCAAGTGAGTTTGACTTTTACTTATCTTCAGACAAAGACAGTATAGCTCTTTTTCCAATTTGTGAATCCTGTGTTGATTCCATCTTGATTGAAGGGGCCATGTCACTGCCACAAAAAGAAGAATATGTATTTGTTTGAGGTGATTTTTAATGAAATTAGTTGTAGACGGTTTTGGGAAATCTGTTGCAAAAAGAGACAATCAAATTGTTATAAAAGAAAATGGTAAAGAAGTTGACTATTTCAGAGCAGAAGATGTATCTCAAATATTATTAACTGGAAAAGGTTCAATAACTTTTGATGCATTAACATTACTGGCTAATCATGATATAGACTGTGTATCAATAAATTGGAAAGGATATGTCGATTACAGATTAACTCCTCCAGAAAAGAAAAATGTGATAGTTAAAAAAGAACAATTTTTTGCATTGGCTGATAAAAGAAGCGGTCAAATAGCAAAAGCTTTTATCAATGCTAAAATTGAAAACCAAAAAGCAGTTTTAGGAACACTTGCAAAATCAAGGTCAAATGATGAATTTTTAACTGCACAAAGGGATAAACTGAATTATTATTTAGATAAATTAGATGGATTAAAAAAAGATACAAGTGATAATTTAAGAAGTAAAATATTAGGTTTTGAAGGACAAGCATCAGTTGAATACTGGATGGGATTTCAGCATGTTTTAGATGAAAAATGGGGATTTAACCTAAGGAGTGGTCGTGGTGCAACAGATCCTGTTAATTCCCTTCTTAATTACGGATATGCTGTTCTTCAAAGTGAAATGTGGAAATCCATATATTTGGCAGGTCTTGACCCGTACTGCGGTTTTTTACACTCTGACAGATATGGAAGGGCAAGTTTGGTATTTGATTTAATTGAAGAATTCAGACAGCAGATAGTTGATAAAACAGTTTTAGCTATTGTAAATAAAAATCAGGTTGATGTTGATGATTTTGAATTTGATGAAGGTCAAATCAGGATTCAGGATAAAGCTCGTAAACTATTAATAGCTAAAATAATGGATAAATTAAACTCCAAAATTAATTTTAATGATAAAAAAATGAGTTATGAGGATATAATTCTTTATCAGGGAAGATTGCTTGGTAAATATTTAACAGGAGACGAGAAAAATTATGTTGGATTTTCAAGAAGATGGTGAAGATCACCTGATTTTTCTTAAAATAATATTTTTTTATAAATTATTAATACTTTTTATTTTTCAGATAAATCAATATTTTAGCTAGTTTTCTATAGATAATTCATTTAATGTAATTTTAATGGCATTACTCTTTAATTATATTTATTATTGCTTTAATTATACCTATTTTTAATAGAAAAGTATTTAAATAATTTGTGCAATAATTTATATATAGATGTTGGGTAAAGTAAAGTTCACAGAAATTGTCACTAAATACAAGTTTTTTGCATAAAAAAGTGAAATTTTGAGAAATTTTCGCGGCTATTGCAGAAAACCATCTATTAAAATAAGGATTGTGACTTGTTCTTGGATTTTAAATGGTGAATGCTCCAGCCAATTGCAGAAAACCATCTATTAAAATAAGGATTGTGACGCCTCCGCAGGGGGCCTATTTTTTTTTGCTTCTTTTTATTGCAGAAAACCATCTATTAAAATAAGGATTGTGACCCTTAACCTTTTTTACCATGAACTTAGCTTGTTTCATTGCAGAAAACCATCTATTAAAATAAGGATTGTGACATTTTCTAATTTGATATTCATACTTATCACCTTATTATATTGCAGAAAACCATCTATTAAAATAAGGATTGTGACACCTTTTTTCCGTTTAATTGTATATTCATAGTTATCATTGCAGAAAACCATCTATTAAAATAAGGATTGTGACACTAATTATTTAAAAACTTCACTATCCCGTAAAAGGAATTGCAGAAAACCATCTATTAAAATAAGGATTGTGACTGGTTAGACCATGTCCTTTAAATTGTTTTAGTAATTATTGCAGAAAACCATCTATTAAAATAAGGATTGTGACCAATCCATGTTAACACCTCACTCTGCCGTAACAAATATTGCAGAAAACCATCTATTAAAATAAGGATTGTGACTACTTTTAGTATTTCGTATGCTTCTCTTATTTCTTATTGCAGAAAACCATCTATTAAAATAAGGATTGTGACAATAGTACCAATTACCATTCCCATATTGTCAGATAGATTGCAGAAAACCATCTATTAAAATAAGGATTGTGACTATTTTTATAAGTACCTTTATTTGTAATGCAAATAACATTGCAGAAAACCATCTATTAAAATAAGGATTGTGACTATACAACAATACTGTTATATTTATTTCTTCCACTATTGCAGAAAACCATCTATTAAAATAAGGATTGTGACTACTTCTTGTTTGTTCATTTTTATATTCATATTATATTGCAGAAAACCATCTATTAAAATAAGGATTGTGACTTCAACCTGCCGTAAAAAAGTAGTGGATAATTATGGATTGCAGAAAACCATCTATTAAAATAAGGATTGTGACCTTTTGGATTTGTCCTTAATATTACTTCATAGCGCTATTGCAGAAAACCATCTATTAAAATAAGGATTGTGACTATCTTATAACCATTCTTTTATAAGCTTTTTTTTGTTATTGCAGAAAACCATCTATTAAAATAAGGATTGTGACAGGTACAATATGTACAATAGGTACAATATGTACAATTGCAGAAAACCATCTATTAAAATAAGGATTGTGACCAATTTTTTACCCTTTTTTGACTCTGATATTTTTTCATTGCAGAAAACCATCTATTAAAATAAGGATTGTGACTTGTATTTCACTTGCAAATCCATATAAAAAGCTATTATTGCAGAAAACCATCTATTAAAATAAGGATTGTGACTTTATCACCTATTTTAATTATAATTCACTATACCGTATTGCAGAAAACCATCTATTAAAATAAGGATTGTGACTTTTTCTACCACGAAGTTTACTTTTTTGTTGTTTAAATTGCAGAAAACCATCTATTAAAATAAGGATTGTGACATTAACCAATATATGCCTTTTAATTTGGTTTACTATTGCAGAAAACCATCTATTAAAATAAGGATTGTGACTGTAACAAGAGAAGCTCCCTGTGGTCTTACCTTAGTAATTGCAGAAAACCATCTATTAAAATAAGGATTGTGACTTCATTAATAAATACCTTTTCAAATAAGTAATATATTGCAGAAAACCATCTATTAAAATAAGGATTGTGACAAATCTAAAATCATACTAAACACCCGTTAGTGTAAGTCACATTGCAGAAAACCATCTATTAAAATAAGGATTGTGACTTCATTAATAAATACCTTTTCAAATAAGTAATATATTGCAGAAAACCATCTATTAAAATAAGGATTGTGACAAATCTAAAATCATACTAAACACCCGTTAGTGTAAGTCACATTGCAGAAAACCATCTATTAAAATAAGGATTGTGACTGAATAAATCATGATGTTTGAACAAATACTCACAAATTGCAGAAAACCATCTATTAAAATAAGGATTGTGACGTTGTATTCATGTTTTGTTTTACAAAACATTTTTATTATTGCAGAAAACCATCTATTAAAATAAGGATTGTGACTGCAAGAATATAATCTCCATATGCCCAGTCTTCTTCAATTGCAGAAAACCATCTATTAAAATAAGGATTGTGACCTGTCTAAAAGATTATAAATTTTAACATTTTTATCTATTGCAGAAAACCATCTATTAAAATAAGGATTGTGACGGTTTTTATGAACCAATAAAGCCCGTGGATACTTAATTGCAGAAAACCATCTATTAAAATAAGGATTGTGACATTTTGTTTAATACTAATTTTTTTATCGTAATTAACATTGCAGAAAACCATCTATTAAAATAAGGATTGTGACTATAATAGCGATAATTTAATGGTTGATATTTTTAATATTGCAGAAAACCATCTATTAAAATAAGGATTGTGACTTCTTTTGGATTTGTTGTTAGCAGGATATCGAATTTTTATTGCAGAAAACCATCTATTAAAATAAGGATTGTGACTCTTTATAAGTAATGCCATCTAAAATAGCGTTATACATTGCAGAAAACCATCTATTAAAATAAGGATTGTGACATTCATCACCATTAATTAATTGTTGATTGTATTGTTTATTGCAGAAAACCATCTATTAAAATAAGGATTGTGACACTTATAGCTCCACCTATTGTACCTAATGGGTCATATTGCAGAAAACCATCTATTAAAATAAGGATTGTGACAATACCCTTTGAATGTCTGCTTTGCCGAAAGAACCATATTGCAGAAAACCATCTATTAAAATAAGGATTGTGACATTTCTTTGATGTCGAGTTAATCCATACCTTTATTGCAGAAAACCATCTATTAAAATAAGGATTGTGACCTTCTTCCGCCATTGTGATTGTTTTTTCAATCACTATTGCAGAAAACCATCTATTAAAATAAGGATTGTGACATTTTAAATTGAAATCATCAAGTTTGCCTTGATAGTATTGCAGAAAACCATCTATTAAAATAAGGATTGTGACGATACCTCATGTTTCCATAAGATGTCGTCTCTTATATATTGCAGAAAACCATCTATTAAAATAAGGATTGTGACCACTCCGTCCAGATACTACCTTTATTAGTTCCTCTTATTGCAGAAAACCATCTATTAAAATAAGGATTGTGACTGTCATATATAGCTATACAATCTCCCCTGTCTCTATTGCAGAAAACCATCTATTAAAATAAGGATTGTGACAGTTATATACATATTATAATATACTGCTGTCTCTGTAATTGCAGAAAACCATCTATTAAAATAAGGATTGTGACATAACTTAATTCTTTTCTATATTTTAACATTGATTTATTGCAGAAAACCATCTATTAAAATAAGGATTGTGACTTATTCTTCTTGCTTGTAGAGTGATGGGATTTGTTATTGCAGAAAACCATCTATTAAAATAAGGATTGTGACATAATTATCATAGTCTAATACTTTATAATGTTTTTTATTGCAGAAAACCATCTATTAAAATAAGGATTGTGACTATTCTTTGTACAATGATGGGATTTTCTCCCATCTTTATTGCAGAAAACCATCTATTAAAATAAGGATTGTGACCCTCATCAAACAAATCAAAGAAAACATCTAAGACATCATTGCAGAAAACCATCTATTAAAATAAGGATTGTGACCTATACTTAAAGACATCTATAAATAATGTTTCGCTATATTGCAGAAAACCATCTATTAAAATAAGGATTGTGACTGTTCGAAGTGTTTTTTAAAAGAGATTACTTTGAATATTGCAGAAAACCATCTATTAAAATAAGGATTGTGACTCTTCTTCGAATATATAACATTTTGAATGAATGCCAAAATTGCAGAAAACCATCTATTAAAATAAGGATTGTGACTATAATTTCATATGTATACTCATTAGTAGCTATAATATTGCAGAAAACCATCTATTAAAATAAGGATTGTGACGACATAGATGAACTTTAAACTTATGAAACATACCAAATTGCAGAAAACCATCTATTAAAATAAGGATTGTGACTCACTTACACGAACTTCAATCCTACGATTTTTAAGTATTGCAGAAAACCATCTATTAAAATAAGGATTGTGACAGCTCCAAGAATAAATTATCGTGGTTTTTACTTTTATTGCAGAAAACCATCTATTAAAATAAGGATTGTGACACATATACAAAAACAATTTGTTTTATATTTTTCTGATTGCAGAAAACCATCTATTAAAATAAGGATTGTGACCTGTCTGATGTATTTTTACGGTCTACATATTTATTATTGCAGAAAACCATCTATTAAAATAAGGATTGTGACGTCGAAACCACGGTTAATCATTTCGTTCATTTCTTTATTGCAGAAAACCATCTATTAAAATAAGGATTGTGACTCTACGAACCTTGTAAAAGTATAATAGCCTATTTTGAATTGCAGAAAACCATCTATTAAAATAAGGATTGTGACGCTTGTCCATGACTTTTGTAAGAAAAGAAATCAGAATTGCAGAAAACCATCTATTAAAATAAGGATTGTGACATTGAAGACTTGATTCTGTTTTTCTTCCATTTTGAATTGCAGAAAACCATCTATTAAAATAAGGATTGTGACCTTTTCTTTGTTGATGTTAAGAGTCCTGCTACAATGGTATTGCAGAAAACCATCTATTAAAATAAGGATTGTGACTTTTAATACTGTATTGTAAAATCCAGTAATCATATATTGCAGAAAACCATCTATTAAAATAAGGATTGTGACAAATCTTTATTATCCACAATCGCACATTCAACAAACTATTGCAGAAAACCATCTATTAAAATAAGGATTGTGACCGTAATGTTCTTCAGTCATTTGTTCGATTTTGTAGATTGCAGAAAACCATCTATTAAAATAAGGGTTGTGACAATATTCTGGATATTGATTCTTTAGCTCTTCTCTAAATTGTAGAAAACCATATATTAAAACTATTGTGATTTTATGGCAAGGAAAAAACGAGCATTATTCATGACTGTGGGGACTGGATTTAAAGATAATCAAAAGAGTTTGGCACATGGTTTGATGTGTTCTATTGTTTCAAAAGATCCGGATTTAATTTGTTTTTTCGGTTCAAAGAAATCAAAATCAACAATAGACACTCTTAAACAAATTTTTAACGAATCTAATGATGAGGATTTTGATGATTATTTTGAAACTAAATTTATAGAAAATGATAATATTGATGAGTTTAAAGATTATTTTTTTGAATTTAAATCTAAAATTCTTGAATTGGAAGATGATTATAAAATAATAATTGATTATACATCAGGTACCAAAACAATGACTATGTCTGCAGCTTTTGCTTCAATGATATTTGGAAAAGAATTATTTTTAGTTGCAGGTGATAGAAAAGATGGAGTTGTTGTTAAAGGAACTGAAAAATGCATTTCACAAAATCTTTATCCGATTTATGATGAATTAATAATGGATAAAATTAAAGATTTATTTAATAGTAATCGTTTTGAAGCTGGAAAGTTACTTATTGATGATATGATTAGTACAAATGAAAATAAAGTGATTTATTCTAAATTATTCAACACATATTATTATTTTGACAATGTAAATTACAAAAAAGCATTAGAAAATTTTGATTTGAAAATATTTAAAGAGACCTGGCCGGAGTTAGCTATTGATTTTCAAAAAAATATTATTGCTTTAAATATCTTAAATAAGCAGAATCAGGATTCAAATGATAAAACGAGATTTGTTGATCATAAACAAAAGAAATATTATATGCTGGCTTCAATAATTAATAATTCTAAACGTAGAGGAAAAGAAAATAAGTTTGATGATGCAGTAGCTAGATTATATCGTTCATTTGAGTTGATTGCCCAAATTAGACTTTTGGAAAAATATAATATTGATAGTTCTAATGTGGATATTGATATTTTAAAAGAATATGGGCTGGCTGACGATTATTTGGCCGAATTAGAAAATTCAAGAGATAAAAAATATAATGATATTAAATTAGGTTTAATTAAGGATTATGTCCTGCTTGAACAGTTAAATGATGATTTAGGTAAATTTTATTTGGAAAATGAAAATAAAATTAGGAATATTATTAAATTTAGAAATAATTCTATTTTAGCTCATGGATTTGAATTCTGTTCCGAAGAGGATTTTGAAGAGTTTAAAGAAATTGTTTTAAAAGCGGCCGATTTATTAAATAAAAATATGGGAAGGTTTATTGAAGAAACTAAATTTCCAATGTTTTCTTAGTAAGTAATTAAACACTTACTAAGACTTTTTCATTGATTTTAATCTACTTTTAAAGTAATTTTGCAAATTATTATCAGCACAATAGATGTAGCAGCCTTTCATTCCGCGAGTCATCAGAGTTTTATATGTATTTTTAATAATTTCATCAGCTGTTTTTTGAGCCTTATCAGGATTTTCTTTATACATTTTCTTGATTCCTCTTAAAGACTGGTCTGTTGATGCTCTTTTGTTGAAATCAGTTATGATTTTACCGTTTTCAAAACGGATATCTTCTCCGATGATGACTCCGACATAATCAAATTCCAGACCCTGTGATGTGTGTATGCAGCCTATTTCATTTACGGAATCTTCATCAATAGCCCAGGTATCAGTATTTCCAAGATTCCAGCTCATGGACAATCCGTCAATTTCTATATCATGGATATCAGTATTTTCACGGCCTTCCTTTTCCCATTTCCAGCAGTATCCTGCAAGCAGTCGGGATTTGTTGTTGATTTTATTTTTTTCAAAAATCAAGTCTCTTAATTCATTTGGGCTGTCAATAACTTCAAAATCATAATCATAGTCAAATCCATCATAATTGGCAGTATCTTCAATTTCCAAAACATCATCAAGCCAGGACAGGTATCCGTCAGATCCGTTGCATCTGAATTGTGAATGTAGTCTGATTTTTCTGACTTCTGCATTTAACTCTTCTGCACACTTTTCAATTTCTTCAATGCTGCCGTAATCTTTTATATGAACTTTCTGATGAGGGTCTATGAAAAATATTGAGAATTTTCCTGCATTAATCAGTTCTTTTATCTGGTTTTCGCCCTGATTTCCATATAATCCTGATTTTTTATTTAATCTGTGAGCTTCATCCACAATTACAGCATCAATTTCATTGCTTTCGGCATTGATGAATGATCCCGAACTTTTAAAGAGGTTACTGATATATTTCTGAGTGTAACTGCCTTTCAGCTGCTTGAAGTAGACATTGCGGGGAGCACTGTTTTTAGTAACATACAGTGACACCAGATCATCAGCGGTTAGGTTTACAAGCAGATTAATAGCTACAACTGATTTGCCGGTTCCAGGTCCTCCTTGGACAATCAGCACTCTTTTTTTATCATCAATATATGAATCTCTTGCCATCTGTTTTGCCAGTTCATAGGTTACTTTCTGTTCATCGACCATTATGAAATGTTCATTGTTTTCAAGCATTCCGTTTAAAACATCCTGAAGTCTTTTTGAAGGCCTTATTTTTCCATGCTCTATTTTGTATAGAATTCTCTTATTGTCACCTTTTTTAATGTATTTTTTAATGAAATTCCTAAGTTTAATAACATCTCCGTTTCCATATAATGGAGCTTTGTCAATATACTCTTTATAGAAATCATCGGATATAGGGTCATCTTCAGATATTTTATAGTTATGGAGATATGCACATGGATATAAGCTGATTTCATCTTCCTGAACAGATTCATTGAAGTCTTCAATCAGTGAAGCATAAGACCATGCCTGATAGGAAGGATGAGCAACTTCCCTTTGTCTTTTTCCAACAAAAGTCTGGACAATACCATCCTTATCTACTTTTTTGGCACTTTCCCACTGTTTCAGTTCAATGATTATGACGCTGTCTGAATCTTTTTCATCAAAACCTGAAATTATAAAGTCAATTCTTTTTGAAGTGGTAGGAATGGTAAATTCAATAGCTACTCCTGCATTGTCCGGAATTTCAGAGTCATTTAAAACTTTATACATATATTCCATGGAATTGGTCCATGATCTGATTTGAGCTTTCGGTGATTTTCCAAGCTTTTTTTGATAAATTTGGTATATGTCATCTGTAATGCTGTCATTTGTAACGGAGTTCAGAAAACTTTACTTGGTTGATTCATAAATAATCAAAGCCATAACCTCTATAATTTGGTGTATTTTGTTGAATTGTTTTTTGATTTGGATATGGGATATTTCAATTCATTTTTCCTGATCTTATTTAATGTTATTTCTTTAATATCCAGATTCAGACTATCTGCCATTAAAATACAATAATTAAAAACATCCGCAAGTTCATCAGCCACTTCCTCTAACTTGTAGGTGTTGTCCCACTGGAAATGTTCCAGCAGCTCTCCTGCTTCAATGGAAATGGATTTGGCAAGATTTTCAGGTGTATGAAATTGTTTCCAGTTCCTGTCCTTTTGAAATTTGATTATTGTTTCTTTTAATTCGTCCATAAGTAATGTTGTGTTTATTGAATATTTATGTGTTTGTGGAAAATTGTTCTGGTTGTGAAAAAAATAGGAATTTATAAATATTATTACAAAATATAAACGATTATAACTGTTAAAATAATTGTAAGCATTTGGTAAAATTTAAAAGGAAAATTAAAATTTGAAAAATTTTCTGAAACGAATAAAAAAAGGAATAAAACTCAAAAATGTGGTGGATTTGGATTCAGATATTGCTCAGGGATGGTTTTTGAAAGGTCTTTATTATGGATTTATGGGAGATGTCGAAAAAGGGATTGACTGTTATGATGTTGGATTGCATATTGATTCCGGTGATGCTAATGGCTGGCTGTATAAAGGCGGATTTCTGAAAATTGCAAAAAAATATGATGAAGCAGTCAAATGTTTTGATGCAGTTTTATCTGTAAAACCAAATGATAAGGAAGCAATATATCTAAAAGCGGATGCATATCTGTATCTGGATGAATTGGATAAGTCAATTAAGTATTGTAATGAAGCATTAGGATTGGAGGGCGGTTCCGTAGAGCTGAATGTTAATTTGTATCTGTTAAAAGGCTGTTTATTAATACTGTCTGAAAACTTTGATGAAGCAATTGTCAATATTGACAATGCCTTGAAGTTAAATCAAAAGGATTACAATGCTCTTCTTATGAAAGCCCAATGTCTGGCATACCGACAGGATTTTGAAGATTCTTTAGAACTTATTGATAATACTTTAAAGATATATCCTGATGCATGGGAGTTTCTGGAGCTGAAACAGGAGATTCTTTCATAGTTTTTAATAACATTATAACAACATTTATATGTCATCTCTGACATAAATATATTTAATTGTGAATATATTGATTTAAAAATATATTCAATCGGATGATAATCAATATTTTATTAGGAAATAAGGAGGTAATTTGATGGGAAAGCTAAGAAAAGCAGGCAATATTAATCCTAAAAAACAATTAAAAAAACAGGGAACTGCTTATTACAACAGAGAACAGGAAATCAATTATTTATTAAACAATTTTACAAGTGCTGTTTATAATCCCAACTTTAATTTGCAGAATATTAAGTCATACAAACAGATGAATGAAATTAGAATGAAATTAAAGAAATTATTTGATCAGCAGGGAGATATGGTCTGGAAAAAAAGTGCTAGGAGACGCAGAATATATGATGAGCAATTATCAAAATTTAAAGTTGTATATACCAGATGGAAAAGTGAAACTTATATTACTTATTTAAATGTTAATTTTGATGTTCCAGAGCATTTAAATCCTATTTTAAGTATGAAAAGGTCATAAAATGAACAGAGATCAGAGAGATAGAATAGAAGGTAACTGCTGCTGGGCATGCGGCGCATATTTAAATGACGGCAGAGACAGATACTGTCCTGTTTGCGGATGTCCCAATGACAATTATATGCCTCCGTTAAGAAATGTCAAACCTCCCAAATCCAAAGAACAGGAAGATAAGGAATGGAACAGATGCTGTATGCTGATGTTTGTTGTTTTTCTGATTTTATGTATTTTAGGTAAAGCTATGCAATAAGGAGTTTTTAAAATGAATTCAATTCAAAAAGCGTTTATGTCAAACTGTTGTGAAAGGTGTGGAAGAACTTTGGATTTCAGCAAGGATAAGTATTGTCCTTACTGCGGCCATCCCAATTTTAATTATCATCCTGCCACGGGGGTTTCACACAGCTCTTCTAAAACAACAAAACGCAAAAAACAGGATAATACTTCTACCTGCTGTATTCTGATTGCAGTTTTTTTCATAATTGCATATATCTACAGCTTTTTTGTTTCTGGTTAGGTGATACTATGAAAAGAGAAATTGATTTTGAAATACTTGCCGAAAAGATAAATGATTCAGACTTGTATGAATTTGTCGCATTCAGTAATGATATTCCCATCGAAGCAGTTAACAGGGATTTGGATTCCATTAAAGAGGCCCTAAACAGTCATGATAAAATATTTTTAGAAATCGGATTTTACGGATATGATGATGAGTATTGTGATGAACCTTATTTCATGTTTGATGCCAATGAATCCATAGATGATTTAAAAGATGATTACTATGACAAATATAAATTCATGGTTGGAGGATATGGAATTTATCTTGACAAGGATTTGAATGTGGAATACGGGTATTATACAACAGAAGCTCCTGCATGCGGTCATGGTGCAGGATATACTGAATTTTATGATTTTAAAGATGCCAGAGATGATGATATTATTAAAGAAAAAATATATTCCCTTTTGGACAGCAGCGGTATCTGGAAGTAATATTTTTAAGCTTTAGAGAATTTCCTAATTAACCGTCCCATTTTTTTAACTAACTTTTTGTATACATTATAGCAACATTTATATATCAACTCCAACAGAATAATATTTACTTGTGTTTATCTTGATTAAAAGATATACAAACTAGGTGAAAATTATGAAGAATTTTGAATTTTTAAAAGATTTTGACAGTGACATGTATGCTCTTCTTAGTGAATTTGAAAGGGAAGCCGTAAAAAATCCAAAAATAACAGAATCATATGTTACTCCTTTTTTGGAAAAAGTGGTAAATGATATACTCCAAAGAAACAATAATGCAATTGATGATCCATATGTTGGATTTTCTAAAAGAGTCGATAAATTATATGAATTAAAAATTATTGACTATAAGTTTAAATGTATGTTGCTTGAAGCATATCAGATGAGAAATGCAATCACCCACAAGTCAATTGAAGATTTTCTGAAATCCGACAATAAAATACCCTTCCAGCTCCACAGAAGCCTTTTTGACATTGCATGGAAATACTTCCAGCTGTGCAATGAAAATTACCATTATCCGGGAAAACCCGAATACACACCGATTTACAATCTTAACTCAAAAACAATAAAATCAACACCAGAACCATCAGATAACAGAAATTTCAGCCGTTGTATAATATGCGGCAGAACCAATGATTCCAAAAACTCCAATTTTTGCATAAGCTGCAACAATGAACTTGAATATCAAAATGAAATCATCAATCTGAAAAACAATTTAAACATCAGTCATTTTACTAAAGAGGAAGTTAACCAGATCCATTCCAGCATGTATACCAGTCAGCTGCTCATTGAGCTTACAACAAAAAAGCTTCTTAAAAAAACAAACAGACACTACAGTCTAAATGAAGCAGAATATGAAAAGCTTATTGAATTTACCAATGACTGTTATGATATGGAAAAGACTTTAACTGAATTTCTAAATGGCAAATACACATCAAAACAGATTAAACAGTCAAAATATTATAAATGCGGTCAAAAAGGCATCCACCCCTTTGTGGAGTTTTATAAAATTGTTGAAAATCAGATATTCGAGGATTTTCTAAACCAGATTGCAATGAAAATCCCTATTGATGAAATTCTTGAAAATACACAGATAAATAAATCCCAGATAAACAACTGGTATGACAAAAACAAGGACAGTTTCATAAAAGGAGAGCACAACTCAGAATTCATAACATATAATAAGCTTCTGATGGAGCAGTACTTAACCTTAAAAAGAAAACAGTACCTGAATGATGATATTAAAGCTGAACTGCAGATAAATGATGAAATTATCAGCTTCTGGACGGATTCATTTGATATGGAATCAGCACTCTTTAAAAATAGTCTTAATGAAATCAGAATGAACATCTTTTTAAACAACCTGAAGGAAGGCAAATCAAAAGAAGAAGCACTTGAAATAGCTGAAATCACTGATTTTGAAGAACTGCTTAAAGATAAGGATTTTGAAAACGAATATAAAACAGAATACTATGAAAATCGTGTAGACAAGCTTATAAAATCTCTAAAAACAATGAGTTTTGATAAAGCTCTTAAAAGATCAGGCATATCTGAAGACGACTATAACAGATGGTATGCCACAGGCAAAAAGCAGTGCCTGCTTAAAAAGGATGAGGATGAATTCTGTCTGAACTTTTACATCAATGTAACCCGTGTACTGATGGACAGGTATCTGAAGCTGAGAAGTGAAGGCAAAACAAAAACTGAAGCCTGCAAAAAAATAAACACTGACTTAAATGAAGTTAAAAGATGGTGCAACTGGGATGAAAGCGGCTTATTTATAGATTTCAAAGAAAACAACAAGAAAATTACCGCTAAATTAATAATTGATGCAATTAAAGATGGGAAATCCAAAGACAAAATAGCTGAAAGCTCAGATATAACAGTCAATGAATTAAATAAAATCATTGATTTAGGATCACAAAACGATAGAATCTACAGAGAAGTATATGAAGAATATGAATCAGTTTATCTTTCAAAACATCTGGAAGTCTTTTTAAAGGAAATTAAAAATAAAAACTTGAAAAAAGCACTTAAAACCTCAGGAATTGAAAAATCAGAACTGGACAGTGCATATAATTCAGGAAAAAACGGAGATGAACGCTTCACTAAATTTTACAATGACTACCTGAATTTTAAAATAAGCTGTTATATCACACAGATTATCAGGGGAAAAACTGTCAGTAAAGCTTTAAAAAATTCTAACTTAACAGATGAAGAACTTAAAGACAATTTAAAAGAAATTGAAAGCAGAATCCTTGATAAACAGATGAACAGTGTTATTGGTGAAATTGCAAAAAACAGAACTACAAGACAGGCAGCTAAAAAAGCCAGAATCAGAATTGATGAAATTTACAGATGGTATCTTGAAGGCAAAAAAGGCAATGAGAAATTTAAAGACTTTGCAGACATCTATCATGAACTTTATGTTGAAGTGGGATGTGAAATTTTCCAGAATTTCTTAAACAAGGGAAAAACCCCAAAACAGATTCTTAAAATCATGAATGAAGACATAACCAGAGAAGATTATGAGTTCTGGATTAAAAACAATCTGATAAGTGATAAAAATGTTGAAGCTAAACTCTACACAGAAGATGAAATTAAAGAAAAAATCGAAAATGAAGGATTCAGACAAAAAGAAGAGAAATCTCTTTCAGGTTTAAGTATAATAGGTTGTTAGTTATGGTTATAACAGAATTGAACAATGCAAAAAAAGCATATCAGAGAAAAGACTTTAAAGCAGCTGATGAAATTTACTCTAAAATCTATGATAATCATCAGAAAGATTTCAGCAGATGGGATAAAAAATTTTATGCATTAACATTATACAGATGTTATGTTCAAAATCCAGTTAATCAGAATAAATTTTTAGATGCAGGCAAACTGATTACCAAATTAGTTAAACAGTCAAATCACTCCAAAAAAGATGCAATGTGTCCGTATACATTAGCAGTGCTTAAAATAATGAAAACCCTTGAAGATCCTGAAGCTGTTTTGGAATGGTCATCTAAACTTAATCCTGAATTATTAAATGGAGATATTTCAGGAAATTATTCATCTAAAAAAGAAACATGGTATAAATTAACAACAAAAGCACTGCTGGATACCTGCCAGTATGATGAATGCATAAGCCTGTCAACTGAAGCACTGCTTAATTTAAGCGAATTTACATATGATAATGAGGTCTGGTTTAAATGGAGAATAGCTAAATCATTTAATCAGTTAGGTGAATATGACCAGTCTGTAGACTATCTGAATGACATTAAACAGTTTAAAAATGACTGGTTTATAGATAATCTGATGGCTGAAAATTATTTCTTTAAAAATGATTGGGACAATGCCTTAAAGTATGCCTCATCTGCAGCACTTGCCAAAGGCAACATTGATAAAAAAGTCAATTTATATTCACTGATTGAAGATATTTTAAATAAGAAAAATAAACAGAAGGAAGCAGATATTCATGCATACCTGGTTTATACAATCAGAAAGAGACATAACTGGAATATTGATGAAAATCTGGAATATAAAATTGAAAAGGCAGGTTTTGATTTGGACAATGAGGATTATTTTACTATTGAAAAGCATCTGCATCATCTGTGGGAAGAATATCTCTATAAAAATCAGGAATTAAAAAAAGGAGTTATTGTTTCAGTACTGCCCAATAAAAAAGCGGGCTTTATCAGATGCAATGAATATCCTGACAATCTGTATTTCAGCATGAATGAGTTTAAACATAACATCACATTAGCAAAAACAGACCAGAATGTCACTTTTTATGAAGCTGACGGCTTTGATAAAAAGAAAAATAAGCAGGTTAAAAATGCTGTAAATATTTATCTGAATGGGGGCTGAATTATGGAATTTTGTCCGAAATGCGGTTCGGTGTTATTTCCAGACGAAAATAATGCATTAAAATGTTTCTGCGGTTATTTTACTTATTTGGATAATGACCGTGAATATAATATTAAAGAAAAAAATATCTGAAAAGTCAGCCAATATATCAGTTGATGGAAATGAATATGAAAGTATTGATTTATTATATCCGAAAGATGTTCATTTAAAATCTTATGACTGGAGACACAAAGACTGGGGTTAAAAAGGTTTGGTTTTATATTGTTATAAAATGGGTTTATTAAAATAGAGGTTTTGTTTTCCTCTATTTTAGTTTTTCTATTGTTTTGCAGTCAAGTTTTGTTATTTTGGCAATTTCTTTAACTGGATAGTTTTCTTTTTGCATGTTTTTTGCTATTTTTAGTTTTTCTTCCTCTTTTCCATCTAGTTTCCCTTCTATTTTTCCTTCTATTTTTCCTTGTTCTAACCATTCTTTTTCATGTGATGTTACATAGTCGTGAAGTATTGTTATTTCCATTTTTATCACA